>ERZ777011.23-NODE-23-length-255070-cov-77.478944_pt1 | contig 255070 bp, 216 predicted proteins | sample MGYA00374964_ERZ777011 | MGnify/ENA primary metagenome ERZ777011 (study PRJEB29310, sample SAMD00008975) | mouse gut metagenome | study: EMG produced TPA metagenomics assembly of the Metagenome analysis of fecal microbiota from mouse which was promoted... | reverse complement strand
TTGGTGAAAATCAGGCATCCTTATTTTGGAACTCAAAAAAGTGACGAAGTCAGGTCCAACTTTCCGCTATGTCATCAATGCTAACACCATCGGGCAAACAATCTTCCGGTATCATCAATACACCTTTTGCGCTTGCTCTCATAATCCAATCATAAAGGGTTATAAGTCTGTTAGTATATCGCTGCTGGTCTATGACATCAGCCACAAATGAATGTATCTCACCGTCAATAAACGGATAGGCTTTGAAAATATATGGATGGCTACCGTGTTCATAAGGTGTTTCTCCCTCCCTTAAAATGTCTCCGAACGGAGAAAGGTAATAGAAATACCAATAATCGTCCACAAACCAGTTGGCTTTTATCAACGGGACTTCTTCTTCAGGCATACCCACTTCCTTGGCCATCCGCATACGCTCCTCGTTCTCTGCAAGTACTACCTGTGCATAATCTTCCTCATCTATCTTGAAGATGTCACCGTTTTGGTAATCATGACACCGGTATCTCGGCTTCTGCTCCTTGCGCCATATTTCTATTACCCTGCATCTGCCCGGCTCATTGGTAAAAAGAAAATCATAATTCTCCAATCGGCTGTATCCGAAACGCTCTGCATATGTGGCTATATAATCTTTTCTTGCAGCCCACTTGTAAATATCACGTAATTGGCGGTATTCTTGTGGACTGGAAGCAAATTGTTCGCATAGCTGTCCGAAAGATATATCATGCACCTCACCGAGTACAGACACATCCCAACCTCTAAAATCCCTCATATTATTGTCTATGAAGAAATTATTGGGCTGTACATAATCAGTCCAACAGTCCTCTTTGCCATTACGCCAACCATATGATTTACGATGAACGATAAAACCACTTATCAAAAATTCTTCCATGGTCCGGGCATACACGTCTGGCATTCGATTGAGTTGCATATTACATTGTAATATCGTACTCATCGTTTCACCAAGTTTCTGTTCGTCCCGGTCACGTGCCGTACAGGTCGGTTCTTTGCTTTGACTACGGTACACACCAAGTACGCTACGCACAAGTCTGCGTATGAGGTTGTTTTTTAAAGGCACATTTCCCTGACTTTTAATATACTCTTCTTCGCTCATGGATTTTCCATCAACGCAAATCATATCATCCCATTGTGCCCCATATGTATAGCGTTTGTTTCGCTCTCTATCTCTCCGGAAATCCTCCATCTGATTCCAATAGTATTGTGCCTCCATTAGAATATCAAATGCCCTGCGGTCTCCATATCGCTTTGCAGAAACAACGGTATCTATCTCAACGGTATCATTACGTTTCGGAGCGATACGGCTCATTGGTAACAATTTTCTTTTATTCGTATGCATATTTTCAACGTTTTAATGATTGCTCGGAACAAAGATAGCGTTCCGAACAATCACCCTTTGTTTAACTATTTACGTTTGCGAGTGTGATTCATTTCAGCTATCATCTCCTTTTTGAGTTCATTCAATTCGGCTTCGATGTCCTTACGTTCTTCATCATCAACCACTTCTGCCAATTCATTGTAGAGATTATCAATATCTCTGCGATAGTTCTCGAAGATTTCATAACGCTCGTATTCGGGCGAATTGTAAAGGAAATCAATCTTTTCTGCATAATCGAAGATTCCGTTATCAGTGTCCTCCTCGTAATGTTTCAGCCTATTTTTCAGTTGGTCATATTCTTTTTTCAAACGAAAATATTCATTATTTATAGCTCTGTATTCTGTCCGCTCATCACCAGCCTTGACAAGTCTGTTCATCAAAAGTACATTGCGAGGGTCGTAATCTCTTGTTCCGGAAAGGGTTTCCGCTGTTTTGACCATTTTATCAACTGTCCCGGATACACCACCGAAATATCCATTCAAAACATACTCGATTTTGGCAGGATTAAGGTCTATATTTCCCTTTGTGTAAGGGTCGCCACCTGTCGTTTCATTCAAGACATTCGCCAATCCTACAATATACTTGTTAGCACTCTTGTACGCCTTTGTCCATTCGGGCATATCCTTGTTATAAGGCGTATCTTTATAGAGCGGCATACCTGTCCAACTCTTTTCCGCCACGTATGCTTCCCACAATGGTTTGACCGCACTCGGAACAAAGGCATTCAAACCACCGCCTCCTTCTAAAAAGTCAATAGGTAGAATTTGGGTTACCTGTCCGGCGATGGCATTGGCAATCTCTCCACCAGTCAGATGTTCTTTCCCATTAAACGTGGAAGTCATCAGTTCTCCCATACCATAAAAAGCACGATATTCAACAGGCAAGGGGATGGAAATCCAATAACCGCCAATACTGAACAGAATATTACTACGGCGTACATATTCGGGCAAATTGTAATATGCATTTTTGTCATCATCGTCATCATCACTACCACCCAAAAAGGCTATGATAGATCCAAGTAAGAACATGACGGCGGCTCCTGTAAATGCTTTTGCCGGATGCAGTTTGGCTTGTTTCCCAAAATTGGCTGTACCTTGTATGGCAGCGTTCCAAAACACAAAACCACTTCTACCCAGTCCCGACATAAGCGCAGCAGCATTACCCACCTTTGTCTGTCCGGCTGTATTGTAGAACTTTGCCCCACTACCTTTCTTATTGAAGTTTACACTGATTTCCTTTGCATCATAGATAGCGCGGTCAATACTACGTCCCATTTCACGGGAAGTCATAAATGCCGCAAAACGAGCGCAATTCTCAACAGCCCTATTTAATTCGTCAAAACGTTCTCCAAGTAAGTCTAACGCTTTTCTGACTGGCATTTTTCCGTTAGATTTCTTCAATTCCTTACGAATGTCATTCTTATGCTGTTCGATGTCTCGAATATTAGCATATCCAGTTTCACCGCCATTCATCATAAATTGATGGAACATTGCTTCAGTCTTATCGTTCATATCAAGTGTGCCTTTACGATGTTTAGCTAACAGACGTTTCATCTTAATGATGTTTGCCTTGCCAAAATTGCGATGAAAACGTAAAGCATAATTGGGGCTTTCCTTAATCCATACCATAGAATTGGTGTATAGCATATCACGTACAAAGTTTGACACGATAAAATCAGGATTTCGAGTAGTATAAAATGCGCTTAACTGCCGATTAACCTTCTCTCCAGCATGAAGAATTGCGCCGATGGCTCCCGATGTATCATTGTCAGGGTTAGTTTGCCCGTTCAATGCCTGTGCAACTCTGGGGTTTCCATTAATGGTCAATACGTAATCACGCCCTCCACGTTTCACGACAATTTGGTGTTGCCTTAAATCACGGTTTTCTACTACACGGTACGGAATGTTTACTGTATCCTTTCCATGTTTGTATTTATCCGGTTCACTTTCAGATAGCTGTTCCATCTTCTCCTCAAAATCTTGGATTTTCTGTTCCACGACTTCGGGAGTATCGTCTATTTCTATATTATCAGGAAACACTGGCTTCCATTCATCGTTTTTCGCATCATATTCCAACCACAAATCACTCACACTAACGAGGTCGCTTGGATGATTAAGGGCAAAGTTTAGAAAACGTTGTTTCACCAATTTATTACGGTTTCCCTGCATAATAGCACTCTCGGCCATGGATTGTAAATTGGCGAAAGGGTCATCAGCTTTTGACATACGCCCTTGTGCTTTTTTAATTGGTGCATTGAACACACTTTGCTTATGTGTAAGATATGCGTATGCCTCGGAACTGGTCTTTTCATCAAAACCACGAAGAGGAATATAGAATTCATACATATCTGAAACTTTATTAAATGCCGCTTTGCTCATCATACCACATTCATATGATTTGGAAAGGATTGCTCTACTTACAGCATTAACTTTTTCCCACAATGCGGTTGTTTCATGTGCCTGTTCATAATCATCGACCATTTGTTGCGCTTCCGCTTCCGCTGAAACAACATCTTCAAAACCTGTTAAGGCTGTAAGACCGGCATAATCGCGTTCACGATAATCATCAATGAAATCTTGCAAAGTCTTATTACCTGCTGGATGATTCTTTAAATATAAATCGTAATCCTGCTGGGCATCACGTTCAGCCATTACCCGATTACGTTCAAGTCCATGCTTTGCCATCATATAGTCCGTCAATTCTTCACGTTCTACACCATTTTGAGCAAGTTTGGAAACCTCAGCAAGCATGGGTTTGAACAGTAGATAAGCAAAAGCATCCGCTTCAGCCTTGTTTACACTTGACAGACGGTTTTCTCCCAAATAGGCATTTTCAAATCCTTCGACTTCTTCTATCTTTTTACCATAGCCAAGAATGCTATTCATAGCTTCTTTCAACCCAAGCATACTATCTTGCAATGCTTCCTGTGTCTGATACATACCTCGCTTCACACGCTGTTCATATCTGTCACGAGCCAACACTCTTTCGTGTGTTTCGGGGTCTCCGTCACGATACAAATTGTCATCACTTTCTGCCACGCTCGATTGTTGCGTCGAAGTTCCGGCATAATTGCCAACTTTCAACTCATATTGTTTGCTTACATCGGTTGCTTCTCCCAATATGCTCCGGTATCTACCCGGTTCAGCAAGGTTCTCATAGCTGCGCCATAAAACATAGCGCAGTTCGTTGTCTGTCAAAGTAACACCGTTGAAACCCTCAAAACCTATTTTATGAAGCATATTTAAGAAGAAATCCTTAATCTGCCACCACCAGCTTGCATTGATGTTTTCAAATTCGGTATTTTCAGCAAGTGTAGCAAGATATTCCTCGGTAGCCTTGTGGAAATCCCAACCATTCTTAACAGACAAATCAATGATGCGTCTGCGGATTGTTTCATCAGCATTGTTGAGTACGTTATCGAGGAACGTATCAAAGTGTTCTCCGAATAGTTCTCTCAAGCCATAGTGTGCCACAGCTTCATGGAGTAAAGTTTGCTCTACATCAAAGATACTTGTATGGTTCGGAATGACAATCGTTATATTCCCACTACTTTTTGAATAAAAACCTTTCGCACGCAGTTTCTTACCCTCAAGAGCAGAAGTGTCAGTAATAATTTCCACATTATCAAGATGTAGTTTGTCTGCAAGCATTCGTACTCGTTCGGCCATTCTTGTACGTTCACGCTCAGCAAATTTTTTACGTTGCCACACAGTCCGTGTTTGTCTGCCAAGCATTTTTGCAGCCGGGTCATTCTCGTAACTGACCTCATCATCGGTGTATGCACCCACACCATTACGATAGTCATTTGCGATTTCTGCATTGAGCGCAGTAATCACAGTATCGGTAACGGCATTTTCCTGCCTACGTTGAGGTTTCCGACCTGCTGCCATAACCATTTCATCAACTTCAGACGGAGTAAGTAAACGTTTAACACGCATAGCACCTGTGATTATCCAAGGGTCGGTTTCGGGATTAGGGTTGGTACGGTAGGTATATGCTCCATTTTCAGGAATCCTTGGCAATCCGGCATAGCTATGTTGGAACTTGCCATTCTTGTTGTAACCGTAACTCATGGCTTCTTCTTGGTAGTCCACATCGTTAGCATACTCCACCTCAGCCCAAACAAAATTGGCAGGAAATAAAGTCTTATCCCCGTTCTCATCAATGCGATTGAACTGCAATGCATATGGAATAACACCTAAATGCCATCCCGGACGGTAAGCAAGCTTACCGCTTCCGCCTTGTGTACCCTTGCCACCTGCCTTTACTTGGCTACGTCCGGTTTTACTCTGCCCGGCTATCGGTGCAGCATCAGCATCAAGCCATACGCCAACAGGTGTCGCTTCTCCATTGGGATTTGCAACCATAGGTGGATATAATTCGCCATTCTTTAGAACAAACACTTTGTATCCGATGCCTGTATTTCTTGGAGCAACATCCTCACGAATGCGATACATGGTATCATCGCTGCGATATAGAACATCATCCTCATCGGCATTGACAATGCTGTTAGCAGTCTCTACCGTAGCATCTATTTCCGCATATTTCGCTTCTTTTTCTTCCAATTCTTTTTTCATCAGTTCGGCGTATTCCTCCAACTGTGATTTCGCCTGCTCCAATTCTTTTTCATACTCGAAAGGTTTGCCCTCTCTTGACAGGAGTTCTTTCAATTCGGCTTCATTATGCTTCTTGCTTCGCTCTCCGGCACTCAATCTCTCGGCAAAATCCTTTCCCGTAATCACATTGCCTGCAATGTCCTCAATGGCATTGCGAAGCAGATTTTGACGTACCGGCACATCTTCAATGCCAAGTCCAGGACAAGAGTAGGTCATTTTACGCTCAACATCATTGAAAAGTGTAGCACCGTCACGCATGGTCTGCCTTGTCAATTTTATTGTAACTACAAATGAAAAATCGCCTATCTGTATGGTCAATTCCCGTTTTTGTTCTCCTGCAATCTCACCGTCTTTCATCTGCTTCATTTCAGCAAGAACACTCTTGTTGTGTTCCTTGAAGAAATCATCCATTGTATCAACAGAAGTAAAGCGATGTTTTCCGATTACAATCTCCTTGAATTGCCCATCGGGGAATGATGAATGTACGGCATCCAAATATCTGCCGTTATCCTCAATGCGCTTTTCCGCATCCTTAATAAAGGCTTTTAATCTTGGCTTGGCATTGTAGATATAGGTTTGGTCTGTTTCCCATTGTTTTTTACGGCTTGCATATTTGCGCACATTTTTTTCAGCATTGTTTTTCAGCATGGCGTATTCACTGCCGGAGAGTTGCGCAACGGTGTCGCCAAACACATCTTCTTCCTCCTCAAGCACACGGTTGGTCATGCTGTTGGTCATCATCTGCTTGCCGTTCATAATGCTGTCAGCAATCGCTCCCTTTGTTTTCAGTCGTTGGTAGGCGGTAACATCCAAACTGTCCTCTACTCCGAAACGCAAGATGCGAATAGGCTTGCCCATATCCTTGTGCAGGTTTCCTTGTCGCAGGATGCGCCCATTGCGCTGCGTGTAGTCCATAGGACGGTTAGGTGCATCCAAATGTATCAACGTGTGCAGTCGTTCCTGAATGTTCACGCCTGTACCGAGCGTAAAGGTCGAACCGAGAATCACGCGAACCTCTCCACGATTTACCTTTTCAAAGATTTCAAGTTTCTTCTTGACAGTCATTCCCGACCTCATTACTACAATTTCATCAGCAGGAATACCCTCTGCAATCAGTTTATTTCTGATGTCATCATAAAGGTTGAAGCCGCTCTGCTTGTTTTGGTAATTGTCGGCGAAGATGGCAACTGTACCTTTGTAGTCAGCTGTTTCTTTCAGTGAGCGCAAAGTCTGGCGCACGGCTTCATTAGTCTTGCTATGTATGTCATCCTCTGCGTCTGCTTGTACCAAACGGGCATCAACGGCAGCCGCCTTTGCTATGCCGTACATAGTCAAAGGTATATGGCTATTCTCTTTCTTCTCCTTACCCGACATCTGTTCGTATTCTTCAAGTTGTGCTTTTACGAACTTCATAATGCCACGCAATGCGCGTGTCTGTGGCAGGTAGAGGTCTTGTGCTTTTCCACCTTCCATTTCGGGTATCTTATCCTTTACTTCGCCGGCTTCTTTAGTAAGAACCGTATCGGAAACTCCCGACCAAATACGTACCAGTTCGGGTAGGTTCACATATCCGGCGAAGCGATTGTTCTCTTTAAACTTACCACTTGTAGTGAACTCCATCATCTGCTGGATATTTCCGAAGTTGCGCGCAAAATCATCAAAGTAATAGATACCATACTCTTTCATCGTGTCGGCTGGCATAAGATAGCGCATAAATGTCCAAATCTCTGCGGCGGTGTTACTGATGGGCGTACCAGTTGCAAAGATTACGTTTCGTCCGTTATTCTTTTCCAAAACGGCTTGTGTTTTCAGAAATACGCCTTGCGACTTCTTACTGTATGACGGGTCCACACCTTTTACTCCACGCTGCATGGCAGTGGCAAATCCAAGGTGCTTATATTCATGCGCTTCATCTACAAGCAGGGCATCAATGCCCATGTCGTCAAAGTTCTCCACATCGTCAGTCCGGCGATCAAGCATTTCCATAGCCTTAACCTCTGCGTTCTGCAAGGTTACAGCGCGCTTCTTTTCATCGTTGGCGGTACGTTTCTTTGAAGCATTGTCTGCAAGTCCGGCAAGCTGCTCCTCCAGCAATTCGATTTCCCGTTCAGCTTGTCGGGTGATTATGTTCTTTCCATCCGGGTCTTCTTCTTTCATCTTTTCAAGAATGAGCATCTTTTCCTCAATCTTGTCCTGCACGAAAGTCATTTCCCTTTCCTCGCTGTCAGGGATAAATTCAAATGTCGATTGAGGAACGACAATCATGTCCCAATCGTTGTAGCGTATCTTGGCATAGAAGTTCTTTCTTCCCTCTGCACTACGGTCTGCTTCTTCAAGTGTCAGTATCTTGGCATTGGGATATAGTTCTTTTGCGCTCGCAACGAATTGTCCAACGGTAGCGTTCTGCACTACAATCATCGGTTTACGTGCAGTCCCCAAACGGCGCATTTCCATGGCAGTAGAGATTAGGGTAAAGGTTTTACCTGTTCCGACCTCGTGCGCAAGTAACAATGGTTGTTGTGTACCTCTTACAATGGCTTTACCTTGATGTGGACGCATTTTGAGATTATGCGATGCACCGCCGAAGTATTCCGGAACAAAATCATCCGGAATACTCATCGGTACAAAGTTGTTGAATGTATCATTATAGATGCGCTCCATCAAAGCCGACATTCCAGGGTCACTCTGCATTTTTTGTCTTGCCCAATCCTTAAAATCTTGGCGTATTTCGTCAATCTTGGCAGCACAAGCCTGTGTCGCCTCCTTGTCAGTTATGGTTTCTGTTGTACCATCATAGCGTTTTCTTGTGGTAGAAACCGTTATGCTTTTGTTCTGAATGGCAGCTTCAATGAGCGTATGCCCCATAATGGTACGGCCAAGCATTTCACTTGTTACACCCATTGCACGATTCTTCTCGTAGTTGGTAAAGTATGGTTCTTTCATAAACCATGTACCGCCTACGGCTGTAAACCGTACGTCAACCTCCGTGCGTTCCTTGACGAAATCTTCATACAGTTTCGGGTCAACCCAAGAACTACCGAGGGTAAAGTCAATCAAGTGTGCGGGGATTTCCATTGGCATAACCTCCTGCAACGCCTTGATGTTGCGGTCAAATTCCCCATTCTCGTTGTTTTCCTCTGCTTGACGTAGTTTTTCACGGATATTTCCGCTCAAGTACTGGTAAGATGCTTCCGTCTGTCGGCTTACAGGATTCTCGAAACCGTAACCGCTTTCGATGATTTCTTTCTTCACATCCTCGATGCCCGTGCCAAGTTGTTCGGCGATATATGGTATATCCACACGACCAAATTTGAAGATACTTGCAATGATACCGTCCTTGACATTGGCAGGAGTGGGTTCTTTCTCTTTTTCAACGACACGTTTGCTGAATACATCGGTTTTGTCAAATTTCTGTATCCGGTTTCCTTTTTCATCTGCCGATTCTTCAAATTTTTCAAGAGCGAATACATTGGCATAGTCCACATCATTGCGGAGAAACGCAATGGCGGTGTTCTTGTTGAAGTGTCCGTATGTGCCGACAAAATCATCGTATGCCTTGTTGAGTTTCTCAAGCAAGGGTTTCAGCCCCTCATCGCTTTCGTTCTCGGTCTGATAGGAAAGGACTTCTGCAAGGGCTTCCTTGATGGTGGTGTATGCTTCAAAGCATTCAACTTTCGTATGCCCCTTTACCTTGTTAGCATTCACTTCGAGGGGCTGTACGCTTGCTGTCGAGTTGATATACAGCTTTCCATCCTTGACAAACATTTCACCAATCTTCTTGCCGAGTATTGCATCTGTTATCGGTTCAGCATTACGTTTACCAAATTCTTCTGCACTGAACGAGCGAACAAATTCCGACAACATATCTTCCTGCTTCTTATCCTGTTTAGGATACAACCCCTTGGCTGTTGGCCGGAAAGTGTCGCCTTTTTCAAAGGCAAAGTGCATTTCACCTGCCATATTTTCAGGGTGCTCAATGAAATAACGGTTGTAATCCATTGAAAGCTGCTTGATGACAGGCGTTTCCTTGCCTTTAATCTTGCGTGTTTCCCCAGTATCGTACTCCGCCATGCGCTCTCCACTCACATCACTTACATCAATGGCATTGGCAGACTTCTGTCCGTTCACACGCTTACGAATAACAACGATGTCTGAGGTTACTCCTGTGCCTCCAAAAGTCTTATTGTGCATACGGAAAGCACCCACAAAATCTGCGCCTCCCTCGCTCACAATCCAATCACGAAGTTTCTTGCTGTTGTCAAGTGTGCCATTGGACGTAATGAAGATACCCAAACCGCCCTCACGCAGTTTGCGCACATTCTTTGCAATACAGAAATCGTGTATATTGTGAAATTTCTTCGACAAGTCTTTGTCGCCTGTGGTATCGTTCACACGGAGTCCGGTAACGAACGGAACATTGGTAATGGCCAAGTCCACACTTCCGTTAGGGATACGTGTCTGCTCAAAGCCCTGTATCTCCACTTTTACATCGGGATAAAGGAGGGAGAGGACACCGCCGGATGTTCCGTCAATTTCTATGGCATGGATATCACTACGCTCGCTGATGTGAGCCGGCATCTGTCCTAAGATGTTGCCGATACCGGCAGAGCCTTCAAGGATATTGCCACCTTTGAAGCCCATTTGTTCGACAATGTCCCAAAGCGTATCTACAACGTATGCCGGAGTATAATAAGCACTGTTCGCACTCATTACAGCCTCTTGGTATGCCTTTTCTCCAAGAAGTTCGCGGAGTTTTTTTGCAATGGTGTTAGGAGAGTAAGATGTTCCCTCACTAAACGCTTTGCCTAATCCACCCCAACCACTAAATTTGCGGAGAATATGCATCTGCTTTTCAGTAGCCGGTTCTCCGCTTTCAAGCAACAGCTTTGCCAATTCGATAGCCTTGATATTGGCTTCGATACGGGCATCAACAGAAATAGGAGCATAATCTTTGCCGCGCTCCGAATGGTTATTACGAGTATTCTTCGGCTCTAACTGCCCATCCAGTCGCCTGGCTGATTGCAGTTCTGACTCCAATCCTCGGCTTCCGCTTTGATGTCCTCCTCGGTCAGTTCCTCCACTTTCTTCCCGATTCTCTTCGCCCATTCTTTCAGGCGGCTGTTGTTGGTTATTACTGTCGGTTGGCAATCCTCCGATGCGTGATTCATCAGTTCCTTGTAATCCATCTTTGTTGGTTTTATCGTTATCAATTAGACTGTCAAATAAACCTAACTCATTTGACTGCTGTGAATTTACTGCTTTTTTTTCACTCTTTTTGCGTGCAGGGCGGTTTTTCTTTATACGTTCCTGTGCAATTTCAACTTCTTGCTCAACTTCCCCCTCTCTCGTTACAGTTTCAGCGGTGGCAAATGCATCAATGCCAGATTTGTCAAAATTGGCCACGTCAAACTTCTGCACCTCATCGTATGGGGTCATATCGGCATCCAATCCGTTTTCTGACACTTCCGGCAAATCCCTTGCGCCGTTGTAAAATGCTTTGAGATATGGGCGTATAACATCACCCAAGTCTGCAATCATAGCCTTTGCATATTCGGTAAATTTACGTGTACCTTTCTCCAAATGATAGACAGCCATTTCAGTACCGATGGCAAGTATTTCCGGGTCAATGCCAATGTTCATTTGACCGAGAAGTTTCTTGCGCATACGCTCGCGGAGTTCCGCATAGCGCTCATCAGTGACAAGACGGTTATCGCTCGTATTAGCTGTTTGGGTTTCCTGTTGAGGCTCTATGACCTTTCGTGTGTCAACAAGTGAAATAGGTTGTGCATTGCTTACCGCATCGTCATTGTTGAGAATCGTATCAGCCAACTGTCTAGCACTTTCCTCGCTACGCATCATAAATCCACCTTGCTTAGTATCATACCAACCCTTTTCTGCTTTGGCAAGTTCTTTGGCTGCTCTCTGTTGTTCCTTTGCCAAATTACCTGCAAACTTCAAAAGGTACATATCAAGTATCTTTCCTCTCTTGGTGGTGTACTGCTCCGAAGTTATAGTATATTCTTCGGTAGAAGGAAGAGGGGTTGTTTCCACTTTGGAAACATCTTCTTTTTCCAACTTACGTTGTTCGGCAAACAGATCATTGATTTCTGAAATGATACGTGCTTCCTCAAAGATGTCACTTTTTGCATGAGCTTCCTGTTGTAATGGCTTCAGTTCAGCAATACGTGTCTTTATCTCCTGCAATCGGTTCGTGCCTAATACTACAGCAGTGGTTTCTGCATTCTTCACACCCTTATACTCGGAGAAAGGTTTTGTTTTACGATGTGACGAATCTATCCATTTTTCAAAATCTTCAATCGGTACTGACGAACCATCAAGTCTGCGATTTGTAGCCCATTCTTCATCATAATTGCTCAAAAACGCAGTTTCGGCTTCTTCCTGTTCATTGAAACCAAGCATTACCTTGTGTTCGTCAAATGTTCCGTCAGGGTTATATTGGTCGATAATGAACACACGGGCACCATTCCATCCATCTATATTATCAGAGAGGAACACATCTATATGGTCGCCATCCACTCCCTCTGTGCCACGAATGTAGCCATAGGTATTCTGCATGATGGTTTCCCATTTGTTACCCTCTGCATCTATTCCACTACGGACAGAACCTTTCGGGTTTTCAATGGTAATATTGAATATACCTACCTGCACATGGCCTTTCTTATAATTGCCGGCTTCTTTTTGCTTTTCGGTAGGGGTAGTATCGGTTTCTTTCTCAGCTGCTGTGATTTTTTCGCCTAACTCATTGCTTTTAAGGGATAATTCCCTATCTTTGTTGTCGGAAAGCATAGTGGTTTGAGGCGCATCCGTGCCCTCGGTAGTGAGGTCAGACACATTCCCTTGCGACGAGTATAAGCCTTGTGCCATGTCTGAGGCATTAGAAACATCATCGGCGTGTTTCCAAACCAATTTACCTTTAGTTAGGAGGTTCGCAATGGCGTTCCTCCTTTTTTCTTGGTTGGAAACAACCACTTCCTTACCGTCTTTGCTGACTGTGATAGAAGTAAAGTAGTAATATCGAGAGCCATCAGCTTTTTTAAATGAGCGTATAAATACATAGGAAGATGCACGTTCTGTCGTATCTCCTTCTTTGGCTTCACTTACATCTTCAATTATAGCATTTGGATGTTCAAGCGTAGGTTTAATCATGCCCAATTTACCATTTCTACCCTGTCGCATTAATTTTGTAAACTGGTTTTCACCCATTTTTACCTCACCTATCGGAGTGGAAACTATTCCATCTTCACCGAATAAAGCATCCCAGTTTTCAATCGTAAGGTCTATTTCAGGAGCAATCCCGGCATTCAATTCCATATCTGCAATGAAATCCTGTGCTTCATCCGCAGTCATGGAACGACCAATTACTTCCGTCTCATCATTTTCTTTTTCTTTATTTCCTCTATCTTCGCTATTAGTTCCGATTCTTCCACCATTTCCTGTAATTCTGCCTGTATCATCGGCAAGCCGTTCTCCACTCTCAATTCGTTCTCCTGGCGCAAGAGTTCCATCGCTTCCTTGTTGCCCTCGTTGGCTTGTTGTAGTATCGCCAACCAATACATTGCTTCGCTGTTGTCCATTGTAATCTAAATTTAATGCTTCTTTAATTGCCTGTACAAGCGTGCGTGGAGTATTGTCCGGCTGCTCAAACAGGGTTTCTTCTTGTGTACCTTGTACAAGGTCATAAATTCTACTGAATGTATTTTGAATGAGACTTTGGCTCTCCCCTTTGTACATTGCAGCCAAATACAAGACAAAGTTACTGAAATTCTCGGCAGGGAGATAACTTTCTCCTGTGACATCATCCATCTGATATTGGCGTTTCCAGTTTTCTATGGCAATACGAGCTTCCTTAAAATTCTTGGCTTCTGCAAACATTGTATCTTGCGATAAAGCATAGTAAGCACGGATAGAATTTTGTATCTCACCGACCATACGTTCCGTGTTGGGACTGTCATAGTCACGGAAAGCAGTGGCAAGAATGGCCCTCTGTGCTTTTACCGGCAACATATTGAACATATCTTCCAACCGGGTACTGCCATCCTTGAAAATACTCTGGTACATAATACCTCGCAAATCATTCTTAGCTTCAACTGTCAAATTACCCTTACTGTCAAACGCACTTTTATACTGGGTAGGACTGATGAAATTTCTTTGGCTCATCCATTTCAGGACATTTGCGCCATTAGCATCCACAAGTCCGGGAAATGACAATTCATCATCCGAAGTCCTAAGCAACAGGTTGGCAAATGAACGTACTTCGGTTCCCATACGTTGCAAGGCATTTTTAGGCTTGATACGTTCCACACCTCCGCTCTCGGTGTCTTGCGCCACATATTGCCCAAGAGGTATTGCGGCAACATCATCTACCGCCAACATATTGACAAGCACCGGGCTTTTCACAGTTTCAATATCCTCGGCACTTAATCCGAAATCTTCCGTATGGTCTTTCAAATACTTCTTATATGCTTCCGCTTGTTCCGGATGGCTCTCCCACATCAACCGGAGAGCGTCACTTCGGCTGTTTCCTTGTATTACTTCGCCACGTTCGTTAACAATCGGTGCGCCAGTGTAAGCGGTAACACTCGATGTTATTTCTTCCGGACGAATGTTTTCAGCGATTTTACGTGCAGACAAGACACTTGCTTCGTCATTCCGTTCTTTAGGTTGTGCTTCATCAATAAAATGCAATGGATTACGCACGCCTTGTATATGGCTCGGCTGTAGCTGCGATGCGTCAATAATGGCAACATTACCAGTAGTCAATACATCATTGCTGAATTTCACATTGACCTCTTTACCTTGTACTGTTTGTAACGGTTCTTGCCTATCCACCTTATGACCATTCACACGCCTGTAGCCTCTTGCACGGGCATCTTTGGGAACATCATCCACCATATCGGGAACTCCATTAAGGGCTTCACGCTCCTTGCGTTCGGCTTCTTCACGCTCTGCACGTAACTTTTCTTCCTCTGCCTTGCGCAGTGCTGCGGCTTCATCGGCAATACGTCTGCGTTCTGCCTCCACTTCCATTTTTCTGCGATTAGCAGTACCGGCAATCTTCTGCCAAACGGACAGTTCCCGTTTGGCGGCATCAATCACCGCTTTGCGCTCTTTCTCGGATGCTATCTTCTCGGCAATGGAAACACCACCTTTCGATTTGGCTTTCTCTAACTTCTTCAAGGCATCTTCCTTGTCGGCTACCATTCCATCGGCTACGGTCTGTGCCATAGCCTCATCGCCCTCGGCCTGTTCTACAATGGCATCCCAAGCGGTATCGCTGTCGGTCTGGTCATAAAGAGGATTGCCTTGCTTGTCTTTGACGATACGCTCCATTGCAGATTGTCCGTTCTGTTCCGGTCCGTCAGGAGTATTTTCAGCACCATTGCTGCCCTCCTGAATATTTTCCACGTATTCGTGCGGAATATTTTCCTTATTCTGACGCTGCCAAACGATATTACCATTTTCATCCGACACGCTTTCAATCATGCTGTCAAGTTCATCACGAGTAAACATATTCACACGTTGGCCATTGATAGGGGATTCCGTATATACCTCATATTTCCCGTCCGCATCTGCATCGGTTGTGATATTGCCACGAACGGTAGCACCGTTCCCGTCGGAAAGGGAAAGAATGTCATTGAGGGCATATTGCGGTCTGTCAGCCTCCTGCACCTCTTGTTCTATCCCGGCATTTTCAACGGCTCTCTGCTGCTCGAACTGTGCTATACGTGCTAAGTTTGCCGCATCAACCTGCTGTTGTATGGTTTCCTTGGCCAAAGGGAAAATATTCACACCGTCCGACACGTTCACTGTTCCGTCCCCGTTATCCACAATGCCGCCCTCGTTGGCTACAATCTGTACTTGCACCAGTGAACCGTCCTCACCACTAATAGTATAGTTATCTCCCAAGTTGAATGTGGCGACACCATCAATCTTGTCCGCAGCTTCACGTGCATATTGTTCGACTATGGTCTGTTCTGCCAGTTCTTTTTGTTCGTAAGGGTCTTGCACATCATCAATAGACAAGACCGCATCGGGCGATACCTGTTCAAGTGCACCCGTTTCCGCATCACGGATAATGATACTCTTATCAGAATCAGTTGTGCTCACACCACTACCATCAGCATACGGCACAAGTGCTCCGCTTATAACATATACTTTCCTCTCATCCTGTTTCATGGTTGCACCCTGTATCATACCGGTTTTGCGATTGACACGTGCGTCTATCATCGCATTGCTTTGTTCAACCCGTGCATCTATGTCATCACGGACACGTTGCATCATACCATCACGGACTTGTTTGGCATTCACATAATCAATAATCACATCTGCACGTTTTCGCCCTTGTTCAGTCCCGGTACTCATAGCGTTTTTCGCTTCATTCAGCCAGTCCACTACATCCCCTTCAAGTACTTCATCATTTACGCCGAGTGCCGACTTCATACGCTCACGCTGGTACTCATACATATTCTTCGCATCGTTCATCTCCTGTGGGGATGCAACATTATAGCCATCAAGATAGCTGTCATTTGCCTGTTGTTCATTTTCGCTTTGAGTACCACCACGAGACCGGGCAATAGAAGCAAGATTAAAGCCACGCAAGTTCAATGAACGTTCCATATAGTTCAATACAGCTGCTTTCTCTTCAGTCGTAAAGTCTTTATCATTGATAATGAGTTCTGCAACCTCTCCGTAATTCTCATTGATGGTAAGGTCAAGTGTCGCTTTTAACGGTTCCCATACTTCCTTGCCAAGCAACTCATTCACTTTTGTATCAGCTTTGTTTATGCCGTGTTTCATGGAGGCGTAGTTCGCGGCAGATAAGGTTTGCTTTCCTGCGCCTATCAGCCCCATGGAAAGTGCCATACCACCCCATATATCACCATGAAATTGACCGGTGGCAAATAAGTTGGTACGTGTTCCGTCCGGATTTTGCTGGTAAGCATCATCAAGATTGAGCATAGTGCGCCATAGTTGACCGTAGTATTCTTCTGAAACCTCACCGACATAATCACTCACACCCATTTTATTAAACATTTGGTGTGTTTGTCCCATTATACCGTTCAATGCTCCGGCATCGGCTTTTGCAAGTACGCCGCTCAATCGTTTTGCCCCAATGATGTTAGCCAACTTACTCATATTGCCCAAAGAGACAACAGGGTCAAGGTGCGCGCCAAACATTTCGGAGTAGTTTTCAATGATGCTGTTAGCTTCTCCCTGCCAAATGGCGCTCCCCCAAGTCTTATCATTGGAGAAATCATAGTTACCGTTTTCATCAACAACCACATTTCCCAGCTTTCGGTCAATGATGTCAGAAGCGGTTTTCCCTGCCTGTATCGTATTTGTCATTAACGGGGCACGTACAAGCAAATCATCGGCGGTTGTTCCAAGTGCCTTGATAGTCCAGTTACCGGCAACCTGTCCCAAACCTTTCATTCCATTGTTCTTAATGAAAGTCTTTACACCTTGAGAAGCAATATCTTCAATGACTTCTGTGCCGATAGCCTTAGTCGCTAACCTCGTTCCACCTTTTCCAAAAAAGTTAATACCACTGTATCCTCCACCCGTCAAAATAAAATCGACCATGAAAGAAGGCATATATCCGGTCATTACACCGGCTCTGTTCCAAAAATCGGCATTTCCCCCGTATCTTTCCTCTGCCTGTTGCTTCTCATGGATTGCGCCCATCATCGCATCGTACGCTTCACGCTCACCCTCTGTTGCCGTACCGTTTTTCAAATCATCAGCATTCATCATAGTCATGGCGTCAGCCATATCACCCATACCGAAATCCCATGTGCGTACATCGCTTACAGTACGTCCAAAACCACGCCAAAAGCCCACATCCACACCATTCTCGCGGTCTTTTTGTTCTTCGAGGTTCTTAATCAGTTGTTCCGTTTCACGAATGGCTACGGATAACGCACGGCTTTCCTTATCAGATTGTTGCCGTGGTGTATAAGTGGCAGCTCCCAATATGGAAGCGAGAGGCGCTTTGTTATTTTCTGTTTCTGACGTCCATTCCTCATATACTTCTGACGCTCTTTCCGCTTGTTTGGCTTTCAATTCCTGCAAACGAATATTAGCCTTACGCAACTGCCCGCCTATGGACATATCAGCAGCTTGTCGGTATTGGAAGCTCTCCATGTCAGCCAATGGTTTGCTATGATAACGGTTGCCGGCAGGGGTAAGGAACGTTTTTTCCAGTTTTCCACTTTCAGGATTGAATTGCATCTTTCCCTCTTTGGTTTGTAATCCGGGGTTTAGTCCATACTCCTGCATATTATCCATGCGCTCGTTGAATGCTTGCGTATGAGTTTTCACATTGTGCATCATGCGGTCTGTTTCAGCCACCATTTCCATTTTTTCCTTTTCGGTTGGTTGCCATGGCTGTGCATCAGAAGGTAAAGTTGTTTCTTCAACTTTATCGACAACGTCACTTTCCGATTGCATAGGTTCTGCACTTAATGTCAATCGGTTTTCGTAAGCGTCATAATCTCCTATACGGAAATTACCCTTTGATGACACCCAATCGTATAGCTCTTTACGGCTGTTTTTATCACCCATTTTGGTTTTGAACGTGCTCTCATCACCCAAATCATCGATGGAATACCCTTTATTCAATAGGGCATTATATAATTTCTTTACTTCATTCTCATTCATAACTACCAATCTGTTTCATTATTATTCCCTGAATTTCGTCCCCAACCGAGACCTTCGTCAATTCCCGATGTCATTGTCGCCGGATCAAGTTTAGAAAGCGACATCATGATGGCAGCAGCTTTAGAAGACTTGTGCCAATTCTGTTTGACATAGTCTTCTTTCTTCTGCTGGGTATCGAGTTTCTTCATCTGACGTTCAAAAGACCTTCTTTCTTTCTCGTCTTGTGGGGCAAGGTCGGAAAGCATAACATCATACACTTGTTGCATAGAACCTTTCCAAACATTCTCATAGATGCTTACTTGGTTTCCGTCACCATCAGAGAACCCCAACTGTTTCCCACGCGCAGACCTCGCACCTGTCGCTTTAATCTGCTTTTCTCGTAGGTCTTTATTGTCTTTTTGCGTTTGAACTGCAAGGTTATGCGTACGGTCAGCCTTTCGTTTATTCTCATCAAAGCTTTTTTGCCATTTATCATCGTCCACCTTATCACGTTCTTTTTTGCGAGCAAATTCATCCGAATAACGTTGGTCAGCAACCCTTTCTCTCTCGTTACGGTGCTGAATGCCCTCGTTGTACCTATCATCATTCTTTTTATCAATGCCAAGCTGTCTTAACCATTTACGTTCCCCGTCCGCTTTTGCATCATCAGCTTGCATGGCCCCAATCAAACCGCTTGCATAGGCACGGGCATTGGCATTGCGTTCTTTCATCAACCGGTCATATTTCACCTTCACCTTTCCGGAAGCAGTGTCCTTGCCTGTGTACATATTCGGGGCATACTGTGTCGTGAAAAAGAGATTGGACAGCGCTGATATACCGTCACCGATGGCAGCGAATATCTGTTCTCTTTTCTGCTTTTTCCTCTCTTTGGCAAGTTCTTCCTCCGTTGGGGGCTTGTAAGGGTTGAGTTGCTTGAACAATTCGGCATACGAAAGGCTGCCACTGCTTGCATCCTGCTGTGCAGGTGGTGTTTCAACAGTATCAGGTTTAGAGCCGGTGGCCGCAGGAGCAGGAGCCGTCACTGTTTCCTGCCCAGTATCCTTTGCAGAAGGTGATGCGGAAGAACCGTTTTGTTGCTGCTCATGCCATTCCTGAGAGCCTTTGGGCGGATTATTGCCCGTACCCAAGATTTCATCATACGTTCCCATCGCTCATCATTTAAAATGGCATTTGACTTGCCGCATTGGTTACTCCTTGCACTGCTCCCGATATGGCACTGGCTTTGCCTTGTTCAATGGCATTAAGCTGCTCGACAAAGGCATTGTCGTTCTGCAAATAAGTGGCTTCGATATTATCCTTGCGTTCATCTGCCTGTGCCGCAATCTGCGAAGTCGCATCGGCGAGAGCCTTATTGTTCGCTTCTTTTGCAGCCGCTACACTTTCATCTGTTCCACCCATGACCGCCGCACTTCCGGCGGCAGCTTTGTTACGTTGTTTGATACTTTCCTCTGTCTGTGTAAGAATACGTTGTGCATCGGCCCGTTGAGTAGCATCCTCGTTATACCTGCGGTCATACCAGTCTTGGTTTTTCTTTCGTTGAGCCTCAACATTACGCTTTGCTTTCTTCATTGCTTTCGATGCAGAGATACCACCGAAAATGCTGCCTACAGCACCTATGGCACTTCCAATTAAACCCATAAGATTCTGTTTTTGATTATTAAAAGTTATACCTTGCGTGCGAAAGTAAGCCCTTATCTTCGCATCATCATTTTATCTTTTTACACACAGAATCATTTGTTATGGCAAAAGGGAAAAAGACCGGAGGGCGGCAAAAAGGCACGCCCAATAAAGTAACGGCATTGGCTAAAGGAATGATAGAAAAATGGCTTGAAGCGCACAATGCGATACCGAAAGGAGACATAGCGCCGCTGATAATGCAGGATTTCTTGGAGCTTGAACCCAAAGACAGGGTAAAGGTTTCAACAGAGTTTATCAAAATCATCATGCCTAAGAATATCAGCATAGACGACAACGAGGTTAAACTCACCATCGAGGACAAACTTGCCAAACTCGCCGGGGATGAAGATAACGAGGAGGAATAATCTACTTCCCCCTACTTTAGATTGTCTTCACGTTTAAGACAAGGGAAGCCCCACCCGAAATGGGGATGATTTTACTGATTTGCTTTGGAGCGATGTTCGAGAGAATATCGCTTTTTTTGCGCCGATAAGCAGTCGGAAGCATTCAGGAAGCATTCGGGAATAATGTCACATTATTCCGTAATTATTCGGGAAGAATGTGTGATTATTACGGAAGAATATAGGATTATTCCCGAATAATAGCGGAAGAACAAGGCTTTTTTCGGGAAGAATGCCACATTATTCGGGAATTATTACGGAAGAATAGCCGATTATTCCGGAATAATGAATGTTAATTTCAGCTCAAAATTAGCAAACGCATACCAACAGATGTGAATTTTAAGTTAAATCAGCCGTTTTATCACATTTCTTTTATTCCGTTAACCTTTTGATTATTCGGGAATAATGGCACATTATTCCGTAATTATTCGGGAAGAATGTAGGATTATTCCGGAAGAATGTGGGAAAACTCCCGTATTTTGACCATAAAGTAAAGTATATATATCTACTACATCTTCCGCGCGTGCGTGCGCACGTGAGAAGAATTTTATTTTGAAGATATTTTTTTGAATGGTGGAAAAGAAAAAGTTGCGCAAAAAAGAAAACCCACAAAGAAAAAATTCTTGTGGATAAAAAGATAAATACCAATTCAAGGTTCAGTGATTACTTTTGCAGAGAATTTCAAAAACAAGAAGTATGACAACAGAACTCCCAGGATTCAACGCAGTAAGCACACAAACGCTATCAGATGTCTTAAAAGACATCCTTTCTGCTTTAGACGATGTTGAAGATGCCAACAAGATATTCAGCTCCATTGCAGAAGCAAGGCAAAACACCAAGGTAATATCCACCCGAAATGCCATTACAATCAATAAAGCGATGGAAATGGCATCCGGAAATCTGGATATGTCCTGCCGTGACCTTGTAACGCAGTGTCGAAAATTGTCCGGCTTACTCAAACGAATATAGCCTTTGCATCGTAATAGAGACGCCCTGTACAACACAAGGCACCCGGTTTATGATGTTCTCTCCCGTCACAGTCAAGTTTGCCTGCCGCTTGCCCGTCTTTACTGTTCAAGGTTTCCGCTACAATGCGTCCGATGTCGTAGCCGGAACTTCCGGCACACGACTTACTGACACACGGAATAACCAAATCAGCCTCATCGTCCGCCAAGAAAGTTATCTCACGTTCTTCAACTGCTGCATGAAATCCAAATGTTTGATTTCTCAAAGTGATAGTTATGCGCTCCACTTTTCGCCAATGGCAGAAATATTCTTTCAGTTTCATATCTTAGTTAATTAAACCCTTTACCTTTCTGCCGCTGATACACCACCGTCTGGTCCTTATCCAAATTGACAATCTTGAACATCACCATCGAACGGCAGGGAATATCTTCGGGCAACATTGCCGCAAGCCGGGCTATCACTTCATCCACATTGTTAAACCCTACATCCGTCAGTTCGGCCACCTTATGCCCGTTGTGGTAAGCGGCGGCATTCACCATATAGCGATATGACAAACGAAAATGCGCATCTTCCTGCTTCTGCTCACGCACGGAAGCCTTTCCCGAGAAGAAAATAAAATCAATCACTTTCTCATTCAGTTCCCATGCCGGAGAATAATCAATCTTGATATACCCTCGTGTCACGTTGTGCCCGTTACTGTGGTTCATGCCGAACGCCACATCCGAAATGGATGCACGCACATCGTTCTGCGCCACCGTACCCCAAGTATGCCGGAACGTGTACACCGAATACCATTCCTCCTTTGGCATCCCCATGGCCTTGCATAGCTGCTTGATGCCACTATTGACATTGGCGCAAAAGCTGTCCGATGTTGTCATTCGCTGATAGAAGTTGAACAACCGTCCGTCATCCTTGGACGTATTCATGTATTTTTCAAACAAGGGCTGGATGATTGCCGGTACACGCATTTCCATGTATGCACCGTCCGCACGGAACTTCTTCGTCTTTGCACGTTGGTAGTGGATAATCCCGTTCCGATAGTCTTGCTTTCTTAGGCTGTACAGGTCAACAGTGTTGATTCCTGCCAAGCAAAGCACCATCATGGCTATGTCACGCCCGAACTCCGTCTGTGGGTATTTCATCTTGCTTTCCGGCAAAGGAAACGAAAAGAACTCCCTGCACGCTTCGGGGGTGATGGCAAGTTTCTCCGCACGGTCAGCCGATGGTATTTCAACTTTCACCCACGGATTGGTCTTTATGCGGATAATCCCATTGTCGTAGTCGTTGTATTCCAACATGGCGGCTTTGAATATCTGCCGTATGCAGATGGGATACATTTCCTTTGCCCGGTGTGTCTGTTCAAGTGACTTTATCCACTTGTTTACTTGTGTAGAAGTCAACTGCCCAAACATCATCCGGCTGGTTCCAACAAACCTCTCCAAGTGTTGCAAGGCAAGTTTATAGTTCTTGGCATTCCGTTCTTGCCCACGGTCAATCATCCTGTCAATATGCACTCTCGCATAATCAGAAAAACAAATATCGTCATTACCATTCAAAAGGAAGTCCACGACTTCCTTGACAGTCCAATGCTCGATATTCTTCCGGTTCAACCGTTCGTTATATTCCACTATCTGCCCGGTACAATACTGGAGCACATAAGGGTCTTCAATTTCTTTAGCTCTGGAAAGCTCTTTTTTCGTGACCATCTTGTCGGTCTTGATAAACTGCGTACCTCTATGATGGGTAACTCTGATGTAAACCGGATAAAATCCGTCTTTGCGTTCCTTTTGAACGCACGCTTTAAATGTTGCCATATCGTTCTATGTTTCTATCTGTTATTCTTTAAAAGCTATCTAAATAGTCCAAAATGCCTTAACTCACTGCCACATCACCAGTTACAACTCTAAACACGCTCTAAACTCTCAACGAAAAGCACAACAACATTCTCTAAACATTTGCGTTAATTCTACTCATTTTCCGTGCAGAATGAACGTACCTTTTAAAAATACAATAGGCGGTAAGCCTTTGTAAATGAAAAGCATACCGCCTATTTTATTGAGTATCAGCTATATCCCGCTATTCCTCGATTGCAGCCTGCGCCACATCGTTACCTCTTTGATTCTTAGTGTTTTGAATATCCGCTGACAAACAAAAGAAAAACAAAATAACGATTTCGCCAGGTTTATGAGGTTTATCCCTCTATTGCAGCTTGAGCCATTTTAATACTATATTGATATTCAGCAGATTGGTTACTTGTGGAAAACAGATAGGAAACGAATATCAATTTTGCATCAACTTTGAAGGACTCTTCCCTCAATAAAAGCAATCGCCACAACAATTTAATCTTTATAATCAGTTGGTTACCGTTCCGGTGTAAACATCCATATTTACCCTGCGCAAATCCTCATATTTGCCACAGTGTTTTTTGTTGATGTTACATTTTTATCTCCTTTCTTTTAATAGTTCAATAATGGCGTCTTTATCCTTTAGATTGGAATCAAGACGTTTTATTTGTGAATTAAGACTCTCAATCTGTTCCTTCAAGAGTTTGATAGTCTCTTTTAGGTTTTCTGTATTTGATTGTTCTTTCTCTAATTGCGATGCAAGTTCGGCATCACCTATTATATTATGGGCACTTCCTTGCAAAGAGACAGCCGCCCAATAAGCGGAAATCTGTTGCGGGACGGAGCAGAAGAAAGAGAAGAAATTGCAATCCAAAGCCTCGCTCACCTTGACGAGCCGATTTGTTTCCATGGTTTCCCTCTCCAAGATGCGATTTACGTGCTGTTGTGGTACACCAATCCTGCGCCCCAACTCAGATTTGGAAAGTCCGAGTTCGACACGCCGTTTCTCGATTTCGGCACCTACATGCACATGTTTGATGTTCATTTCCATAGGTTTCAATCATTAAACAGAGATTAAACCAAAAAATATCAAATATTTATTTGGCTACCTAAACATTATTATGTTACTTTGCAAGCGTTATACACTTGATTAGTATATGCAAAGTTAAACATTAAACATTAAACATCCAAGTATTATGGTAGAAAATGTGGAAAAAATTCGTCCCGCTCTCACCGCCCTCAAGATCGGTGAATCAATCACCTTCCCCATTTCCAAGTTGAAAAGTGTCCGTACCCAAGCCTCCGAGTTGGGTGCCATCTATAACCGGCAGTACAAGACCCAAACCAACAGGGAGAACATGACTATCACCGTAAAACGTATTGATTAACGACCTAATTATATGGATATGAAAATACTCCAAGTATTAGACCGGTTGATTCCATACGATGCCTTCTTAAACGACCTTGCAGCCAGAATTGTCGGGATGATTAAAGCGGACAGCAACGACCCCGAATATGTTAGCCAAAGAAAGGCATACGAAATGTTTGGGAGGCGCAATGTCGAAAGATGGAGGCGGCAAGGGAAAATTGAATCCTACAAAAGACCCGGAAAGGTGGAATACAGGACTTCAGACCTTCGCATTTTACAGCGTACCGTGCAAGATTACATGGAGCCTCCATTAAAAGAAAAGATTGGCAATAATAGGAAAAGGAAGAAGATATAAACAATAATGTGGTTACTTTTAACCTAAAACAAGAACAATAGCATACCGACAAATGAAGGAATTAAAGCCAACATGCGACCCGGAAGGTGTCTATTCAGTCAAACGCACATGTGCGGAACTGGGCGTAAGCCACAAGACACTCCGTAAATACAGGGATAATGGCTATATCAAGCCGCTTAATCCCCAAAACCTTTGCCGCCCCAAATACTCAGGGCAGTCAATCATCGAATGTTGGAACCTTCTCAAAACATTATGATAAGCGAATCCACCATCAACAAGGTCAGAAATCTTCCCATTGAAGACATCCTTAAACCCTACGTCAGGTTTTCAAGAAAAGGTCTGACGCTGATGGGGCTTTGCCCTTTCCATTCGGAACGGACAGGTTCGTTTGCGATCACTCCAAGCAAGAATCTGTTCCACTGTTTCAGTTGTAACCGTGGAGGGGACGGCATCGCTTTCATCATGGAGAAAGAGAACCTGACCTTCATGGAGGCTGTGACGTTTATCGCCAAGAACAACGGCATACCGGTAGAGTATTCTGATGAAGAACGTAGTGGAGAAGAACAGTTGGAAGCTAGGCATAAAGAATCACTTCTTGTCATCCTTGACCATCTGCAACGTTTCTTTGTAGAAAACCTGAGGATGGAAATGCCGGATGAAAGCCGGACTGCCCGTGAATACGCTTACGGCAGGTGGTCGGAAGAGTTCTGTTCCATCGCAGGAATCGGTTATGCTCCCAAAGATGGCAATACATTCATGAAGTATTGCCGGGTAAAAGGACTCAATGAGGAATCTCTTTTCGAGCTTGGAATGTTCAAGCGCAGTGAGGATGGCGGTATATACGCCATGTTCCGACAACGCATTATGATTCCCGTCCGTAACAGATGGGGACGCATCATCGCTTACACTGCCCGATATATAGGCAACAATGAGAGAGCCCCCAAATACATCAACTCTTCAACAAGCATTATTTATTCTAAAGGTGAAACCCTGTTCGGTATTGACCGGGCAAGCAGGCAACGGGATGCCGACTACTTCATTGTAGTAGAAGGTGCGCCGGATGTGCTAAGAATGCAGTCCGTTGGTTATGAGAATACCGTGGCAGCTCTTGGTACGGCATGGACGGACAGCCAGTTTGAACAACTGAAAAGGTTTACCTCTTCACTTTGCTTCATACCGGACTCGGACACCACAGATGGCAAACAATACGGGCCGGGATTTGAAGCGGTCATGGCAAACGGGGCTTCGGCAATAAAGAAAGGATTCCACGTGACGGTCAGGGAACTGCCATTTGCGGAACAAAACGGAAAGAATGATGCGGACAGTTACATCCATTGCAAGGAGGACTATTCTTCCCTGAAGGAAAAACATTTTATCGTGTGGCTGGCACAGAAACGCTTCTGCATAGCCGGTTCTTTGGTGGAAGAGCGAAAATACGTGGCTGAAATCGCAGACCTGTTACGCTACGTGAAAGACCAACTCGTTTTCGACCAGTGCATTGAACAACTGGCCAAACTGCACGGCAAGGTCAAGTTGTGGCGCGACGCTGTAACACAAGCACGTGGAGAAGCGCGAAAAAAGCAGGAACATGGTTCGTCCATGAACGAAATGCAACGTGAAGCGGAACTATTACGCCAGTTCGGGCTATTTATCCGGGAAAACTGTTATTATGCCATTGGCGAAGAGGAAGAAGAACCGGCAAGAATCTCCAACTTCATCATGGAACCGTTGTTTCATATCGAGGACGAGAACAACGCCATCCGAATCTTTCGGATGCGAAACATGTATGACGTGTGCCGGGTCATTGAACTGAAAGAGTCGGAACTCTGTTCGTTGAGCAACTTCCAACAGAAAGCCGGGTCATTAGGTAACTATGTATGGCTGGCGAAGATAGACAAACTCAACCGGGTTAAGGAGTATTTATACTCTAAGACCGATACGGCAGAACGTATCCGTAAGTTGGGCTGGAATGCCTCCGAAGAGTTCTTTGCTTTCGGTAACGGCATATTGCATGGCGGTTCATTCAAGAATGTCGATGATTTGGGTATTGTCCGCGGCATCAACGGCAAGGCGTTCTATATCCCGGCGACCTCCAAGATTTATCTACACAACCAGGAAATCTTTCAGTTTGAGCGGTTGATGGTTCATGAGAACCGCAATGGCGTAAAACTGTATGATTTCGCGTCAAGGCTGATTGGGGTGTTCGGCGAGAACGCCTCTATCGCCTTGTGTTATCTTCTTGCCACCCTGTTTCGTGACATTATATTCAGGCGCACCCGGCATTTCCCGATACTCAACCTCTTCGGTGAGAAAGGAACAGGTAAGACCACTTTGGCCACTTCGCTCCAGTCTTTCTTTCTGCACGGAGTGGATCCGCCCAACCTTGGTGTTACTTCCGTTCCAGCTATGAACGACAGAGTATCGCAAGCTGTAAATACGCTTGTGGTACTCGATGAATATAAGAACGACCTTGACATCCGCAAGATTGCCTACCTCAAAGGGCTTTGGGGTGGTGGCGGTCAGACCAAAAAGAACACCAATACGGACGGAATGGCGGCACAGACCATTGTAAGTACCGGTGTTGCCCTTTGTGGTCAGGACAAGCCTACGCAGGATATGGCACTCTATACCCGTGTCATATTCCTGGCATTCTCCAAGACATCGTTCAATCAGGTGGAGAAAAGGAACTATGAGGACTTGGTCGCGCTCTGCAATATGGGGCTGACCCACTTAACGATAGAGATATTAAATCATCGGGAACTGTTCGAGAAGAATTTTCCGGAAATCTATTCCATCACCAAGAGGGAACTGGCTGTAAAATTCGAGAATGGGAATATCCATGACCGTATTTTCGGGAACTGGGTCATCCCATTGGCTGCTTACCGAACTTTGGAAACGGTATTGGATATGCCTTTCAGTTATGCAGACTTATTTGAAACGGCAGTCAAGGGAGTCCGCAGTCAGAACGAACTGGCTCAGGAAAGTTCCGAAGTGGCTGACTTTTGGAATATGCTGCAAGGGTTCCAGACTTCAGGGAAATGTGTGGATAAGGCACATTACCGCATCCGCTATATGAAATCCTTCCGTCCCATTTCTGTCAAAGAAGATATTGAGTTCAAAGAGGCACGTCCAATCCTCTATTTGAATATGGCGGCAGTGGCGTCCTTGTTCAATAGCCGGAATATGAACGCCACCGCAAACCGTTCCAACTGGTCCACTATCACTTCATATCTGAAATCCCATTCGTCATTTCTTGGATTGAAGCAGGACAGATTCACGATTTTATTACCAAGTGGCTTGCCTGATTATTCGATTGAGATTGTCAATAATGAACAGATCCGGAAAGTAAAAGTAAACCGTCCGAAAGCATTATGTTTCGATTATCTGCAATTAAAGGAGGCGTTTGGTTTGGAACTGGAAACGGAAATGGTATCTGACGCACAAGATTCAGAAGGTGTATAAAAAACTGTCATTTGACTTATAACGCTATCTTTAATGATAAAATAGAGTTGCATATAATGATAAATGAGAGATTTTCACAAAATATCACATCAGAATCGTTTTTATTCGTTATCTTTGTACGGATATTAAACAAGAATACAATGTTAGTAAACTTCACTTTCCAGAATTTTCGTTCATTCAGAGACGAAAAAACGCTTAGTATGGAAGCAGGTTCAATCAAGGAATTAAAAGAATCTGTTATCCAAAAGGAATCTTATCGCTTATTGCCGGCAGCAGTGATGTATGGTGCCAATTCCAGCGGAAAGAGTAATGTCCTATTGGCTTTAATGACAATGAGGAGTGTCTTGTTAGGCAGTGTCCGTTTGAACCCTACCGATGAATTATATTTTCAGCCATTCAAACTGGATTTGACCTCGGCTAATGCTCCGACTTCGTTTGAAATCCAGTTTCTGCTGGACGATGTAAAATATCGATATGGATTTGATTATGATAAAACCCATATTTGTAAGGAATGGCTATATGAAAAATGTGCCGGACAACGTGAGTTCAATCTATTCCTACGGGTAGATAATGAATTTGAGGTATCAAAAACCCGTTTCCCGGAAGGAATGGGCAAAGAGGGTGCCACTCCATCCAATCGCCTGTTCGTTTCATTGGTGGCCCAATTAAACGGTGCAAAATCCATGCGTATCTTGGACTGGTTCAACAACTGCAATTACCTTTCTGGAATGGATAGCCAGGGATATGAAGGTTTCACACTCCAGATGTTCAGCAACCATTTGGAGGGATGCAGACAGGCTTTGGAATTTTTCCATCATACCCAACTCGGTTTTAATGAGTTGTTGGTTACAGAAAAATCATTCTCGGACGAAACAATTTCAGGGAAGATGCAAATTCCAGAAGCATTACGCTCCAAGTTGGTAGAAGAATTGAAGGGTAAAAAAATAATGGAAGCCAAAACGACCCATAACATCTATGACGAACAAGGTAATGTAAGCGGAATTGGTACTTTTGATAAGGACGAAATGGAATCTGAAGGAACAAAAAAGGTTATCGAAATGTCCGGTCCCATTTTTGACACGCTTCGATTAGGTAAAGTACTGATTGTAGATGAACTGGATGCCAAATTACACCCCCTTCTTACTCGCAGCATCCTTCAACTATTTATGAACCCTGAGACTAACCCTCATGGTGCCCAGCTCATCTTTGCTACTCACGACACCAATCTGCTCAACCTTGCTTATCTGCGTCGCGACCAGATTTGGTTTACCGAGAAAGACAAGACCGAATCGACTGACCTTTATTCCTTGCTTGAATTCAAGGATGAAAACGGCACAAAAATTCGGAATGACCGCAGTGTTCAAAAGGACTATATTAACGGACGTTATGGAGCCATTCCATTCCTGAATTAAAATGATTTTATTATGGGATTATTACCAAAATATAAGATTGAAGCACTCAAACGTGAGAAACGGGAAGCCAAGGCAGCCAAGAAGCGTAAAGAAAACACTCGCTCAAAAATTGTACGTTTCTTGATCGTATGTGAAGGTTCACGTACCGAACCAAACTATTTTCAGGCATTAGTCAGAGACAGGTATTCGGAAGTCCGGGATGAAAAAATAGTAGGTGAAGGTAAATCAACTTGCGCACTTGTAAAACGGACACTTCAAATCAAGGATGAGCTGGAGCGGAAACGTCAGTTGCCATTTGACCGTGTTTGGGTGGTTTTTGACAAGGATGATTTTACAGATTTCAATGAAGCAATCCAATTAGCGACATCCTATTCGTTTCAAAGCGCATGGACAAATGAAGCTTTTGAACTTTGGTATTTGCTTCATTTTCAATATTTAGATGCAGGAATCAGTCGGCATAACTACATTGAAAAATTACAAGGTGAAGTACGGAAGCATCCCGGATATGAGAATTATGAATACAAGAAAAATGATGTATCTGTTTATAAGATGCTGACTACCATCGGTAATGAAGATTTAGCCAAACGGTATGCAGAACGACTTCGTTCTTTCTTTGAAGGTGACGAAGATTATAAAGAACATAAGCCATGCACAACTGTGGATGTACTGGTAGGGGAATTGGAAAATCCTGAAAATCTTTTACAAAGCAGATAAGACACATTATCCATCCTCTATATGAAGTCTTATAAAGAAAAACAATACTTTACGACCAAAGGGGCTAATTGCTCCTTTAGCCGTAAAGGTTGGCTACACTCATTTCCATCCTCTCGACTTTCTTGACCGTATAATACGTGCCTCCTTTGGGCTTGCCGGCATAATATGCAATAAGGCAAATGAAGGAACAGCAAATACACTCAACTTGTTTGAGGGGGATTTGCCGTTCCCGGTTTGCCGTTTGGTAATACCGACAGAACCTTTGCAAAAGAATATCCGCAGAGGTAAGCCGGATTTAATCATACAAAGAAATGGAAGCCCCCCACTCCATAGTGTAATGGTTGTAGAAACATTTGACCGAACTCCATAACGATATGGCCGTAAGCGAAGATATGCAAGTGCCGTAGCGAAGTCTCGATCAACCTGCATATCTTTTTGCGGTCTTATCGTGTTCGGTCCAAGGCAGACCTGTCGTTCTTGGCAAATAACAACTTGTTGCCATGCGACAAGAATGTCTGTATGCCTGTGTTTACCAGACTATTCCTCCCCATCATATTATTTCAACGAATAAATACTCATATCATAGACCTGTTCTTTGTGCATTTTCAAAAAATAATATGTACACATTTCACGGTTGACAGCGTTGACAAAGCATAAATCGCATTATATCAATGACTTTATATAAAAATGTTGCGTTGACAAACGTTGACAAACGTAGCCACTTTTTCCATTCCTCTTAAAATCAGGTGCCATACGTTGACAAAAGTATGTATATATACTTTTTATCCTTTTATTGAAGAAAAAAAGATAATATATTGTATTACAATGGCTTTTGAATCTCATTTTTACAACATTCAGGTATTGGCTCTTTTGTCAACGCTGTCAACCTTCAAATATATGCCTTTCTCATTCCTGAAAAATTGTACTCTTATCCGTTGACCATAGTACACTGCCGAGAATTTGAGACGAATCCAAGAAATTACGACATAATCCAATGAATTACAAGATATTCCATTGTTTAACGTCTTGTGCTATAGCCATAATCTGTTTACCTTTATGGAAAAACAGCTATGATACACAAAGATTTCGCAATAATAATCCCGGAACAGACCTACTCAGTAAGTGAGGCTGCACGATACTTCGGTGTCCACCGCTGTACCATCTATGCCTATATCAATCATCCCACAAAGTCCTTGCCATTCGTAAGGTCACCCGATAAAGTCAAGACAGCCTTCCGTGGAGCCGATTTGATAGCCTACAAAGCAGCCGGTCTTCCGAAGAAAGGGCGCAAACGACAAGGGGATACCCATTGACAGGCATCCCCGCAGTTTTCTATTCAGTTAAGCCCATTCTTGGTTAATACAGACCAAATAGGCTTTTCACCCAACAATTCAGACAGGTCGCAAGCCAACAGCCACGCTTGGGTGCGAATGTCCTCCATATCCGCCACAGCTTGCAGATACCGGGACGAGCCCATCGCCCCGGACTTTATCATCCATTCCCAAGCACAAATGTCGGGATGGATTGCATCCGCAAAAGATACAATCTCATTCGTAAGGCTGCTGACCTTATCATCTTTGACCTCAGCGGTGAAGCTAAAAGCCACACCGCTGAGGGTTTTCCGCTGAAAGTCATAACTGCGGATTCCGTTTTTCACACTCATAGATACACTCCAGCCATTCTTGGCTGCGATACCATAGATTTCGCCTACCATTTGTCTTTTCATTAGCTGTTCATACTTTATCAATATCTCTGATAGCATCAAGCAAACTTTCAATATATTTCTTCGCTGCCTCCATATCTGCCAATACATCCTTCATACGATATGGCGCACCATTCTTTCCGTGTCCGTTATCATCCAACCACAGATAAGTTTCCGAATCCACTTCGAAGCCTTCATAGTATTCCTCCATATCAGCCACTAAAGAGTCAAGACTATTATCCTTCATCGTTGCCGAAAAGGAAAAGTCCTGCCCTGCAGGAGTATATTTTGAAAACTCAAAAACGAAAATGCCTTTCTCTTGTTGGGTGTCTAAGCCTACATTCCAGCCTTTGCTCTCGGCACACTCGGTTATCTTATCAATGGTATTATTCTTGCTCATACTCATATATAATGGTTGTGTCAGCCGTAACGAATCTGCTACGGCTGACTGGTTAGTTACTATTCAAACCTTGCAAGGAAGCGTTGCAACCTTTCATCTTTCAGTTGGCTCAACTTGGTCGGTTGGAAATTCTCTTGTTGCCGAACTTGCAACTTGCCGATGTCTTGCTTCGTATAGTCAAGCTCTACTTCCGAAAGCTCGTTCAGTGAAATGTAGCCATATTCATCTTCCATCATTCCGATAACGATACCAAAGAGGATAGTGTCCTTACCCTCCGTCTCTCCTTCAAGAATGTACCACCGGATTGAACCGAGAGCGAATATCGCACGGCAAACAGCTTCTTTTCCCTTGCTGTCCTGGGAATAAAGCGGAAAATCTTTCAAGGCTTCCGCTAATTGGGGTGTCATTAACCTGTACATATCAATCAAATTCTATTTCATCCTCATATACATCTATCTCTGCGCCACTACTGAACTGCACGGTAAAACCTCTTGCAGTCTTGCCTACTATCGTACCACGATGATAGCCGCGCCACGGGATTATCAGCTCGCATTGCTGTCCGTATTCCGGAAAATCTTTCTCGTCCATATCATTCAGCTTTAGGATTAGTAAATTCGGGGTCATAGATAAGCTCACTCTCAACCAAATGTCCGTAAGCCTCGGATGCAAGTTTGGATGCCCACTCGTTGCGTTGGTCATAACGTCCTTTCTGATAGTTGTATGCCAACTGGCGCATAAAACCTATGAAAACTTTGAACATCTGTTGTTGTAGGTAGCGATGCGCTCTGGTCATTTCCCTTCCCGTCTGGTCAGCGGATGACATACCACCATTGACGAAATTGGTAAACTCTAAGGCAAAAGCCTTGTCTCTTTCGGAGGTTGTTGCTCCTGATAATTCCTGATAGTCCATATTGTTCAATTAGTTGCTTGATAATAGATTTGTGGCTGGGTGGTTACATTAAAGATGTAATTACCACAACGCACTAATAAACAATCGTTACCATAAAACTGTCGTTTCATACCTCTGATGCTTCCTGTTGCGTGGAAGTTCGGGAAGCGGTTTATTCTTACTCGCTTGCCTTGTTCGATGGTCATTCTCTTTACTCGCATAATCCTTTATATTTTAAGTTTCAATACTTTCCCCTTTTGTTTGAAGCCTTTTGGCTTCTTGGTCGGGAGAACCGTTTTTCGTGCGGTAATCCCTGCGGACAATAGGGTGGATAAGGCAAGTGTGAGGTCAGAGAGCGCGGACGGAATACCCAAATTTTGGAAGAATGAGAAAATTTGCGGAAGGCTGCCGGCAAGCCCTCCGACCGAAAGCGAAGCATCACTTGACGTTCCTCCTGTCCGCAGTACCTTTGCACGGGAAAATGGGTCTTGACCAAGAAGAGACCTAACAAGCAATCAACAATGAGTAAAGATTTCTGTTTGGAGCTCTATTCATATAGTTTTCCAAAACACGGTTTTTATATATTCTTAGTAATCGTTCCTACAAAATCCCACAAAGGCCCAATACTTCCCATATTTAAGTTGTTTATTGTCAGACTATTTAGCTGTATATTTACATAATAAATCCAATCCGCTGGAGTAAAACAAGAGAACTTATTTAAATATATGGCAACAGTAAAAGTAAAATTTCGTTCCTCAGCTGTCACTGGGCGAGAGGGAACTATCTACTATCAGATTATCCATGAAAGAAAGGTGCGACAGCTCCTAACAGATTACAAAGTGTTATCCTCGGAATGGGACGAAAACCGCTCAATGGTAACTACCAATCAGAAAAGTGAGCGTAGCTCTACAATTCTTTCAATTCGTGAGAGGATTCGTTGGGATGTAGAACGGTTGATAAAAATTGACCGTAAACTTGATGCTAACGGATTGATATATACTGCCGATGATGTAATTGACGAGTTTAACCGTTATTCCATGGAATACTCTCTGTTTAATTACATGGAAAGCATAATTGCCAAACTAAAACAGAATGGTAATATACGTACTTCAGAAACTTACAGGGCAACCCTCAATAGTTTCAAAAAGTTCCGTAAGGATGAAGATATTATGCTTGACTGCATCACTTCCGAAGTAATGGAAAACTTTGAGGCATGGCATAAAAGTCGGGGTGTTGCCCCTAACAGCATATCGTTCTATACCCGTATTCTTAGGGCTGTCTATAATCGGGCGGTAGAGAATGATATCATCGAGAATCGCAATCCTTTTCGTCATGTCTATACGGGTGTCGATAAAACGGTAAAACGCGCATTATCTTTATCCGTCATCAAGAAAATCAAAACATTAGAGTTGTCTTTAACTCCTGCATTGGACTTTGCTCGTGATATGTTTATGATGAGTTTCTATCTCCGTGGCATGAGTTTTATTGATATGGCTTTTCTGAGAAAGACAGACCTTAAAAACGGTTACATAACGTACCGTCGTCGTAAGACCGGACAGCAATTGACTATCGAATGGACAAAGGAAATGCAGATGATTCTTGACAAGTACACCGAAAACAAAAGCGACTATCTGTTACCTGTAATTCGTAATCCTGACATCAATGAACGATGCACCTATCGTAACATCGGATACAACATCAATCATAATCTAAAAAAGATAGCTAAAATGATTGGTGTAACAATTCCCTTGACGCTGTATGTTGCCCGGCATAGTTGGGCATCTGCAGCCAAAGCAAAAGGTATTCCGATAAGCGTAATCAGTGAAGGAATGGGACATGATTCGGAAGCTACAACGCAAATCTACCTTGCCAGCCTTGACACATCAGTTGTTGATAAAGCTAATTCCCTTATTCTTAAAAGCCTTTGATTATAACCCCTTTACCAATTGGTATCGGGGCTTTTTTTGTTTAGCAACTATCCAAATCTCTTGGATAGAGATAAGAGGTTCCTATTTGTATCTAATACATAGTGTCTTGAAAGAAGAAAAATCTCTATTTGCTCAACAAATTGGCATAAATAAAATCATATAAGAGTGGATAATTGCTTTTTTTGTCTTATTTCCTACAGATTATGGTGCGTTTTCCAGTTTTTCTTTCTATCTTTGTATTTGGATAAGTATCTCTATCCAAGAGATAAGAGGTAATAACGTAATAATTTATAATGAAAATGACATCAAATACTAAAATATCGCTACTTGTAGTGGCATTGGGAGTCATCATAGCTGGTGTCTCGCTTGTGTCATGCAAAAATGATAATGTCCCGTATGACACAAAGCACATTGCAGATTTTCATAGACTTTCAAATAACGCAGAGGTAATAGATATTACCAATGATAAGTTGGCGTTATATGTAGATTATTCTAATTGTATTGCTAACGGCATGACTTCTTCGTTTTATCAGAAAATGGTTTCTCCATTAACTGCTGCCACGAAGGAATATTGGTCTATTAAAGGTAATGCCATTACTCAAGAAGATGGAGATACTTACCATCTTCTTAATAATGTGACAGAAGTTAATTATGCAGCTCTTGATAAAGCTATAGAGCAAATGGCTCAACGGGAAGGTGAATCAGTGATGCTAACCGATGGTGAACTTTTTACACAAACTGCCACCAAAAATAATCCCAACAATCCATACATGCACAACGCTTTTAAGAAGTGGTTGTTAAAAGGGCATGACATTCATATTATTGCTGAGCCATTTCAAGAAAAATACCATGGAAAAATCTACAGCAAAAAAAGATTCTACATCATCTTTACAGACGATAGAGTTCAGGGAAACATCTACGATAGAATAAAAGAAATAGTAGATATGGAGCAATTTCCACAGGTGGATGAGTTTCATTTAAGTGGTAATTATCCATGGATCGTTCCTGAGAATGGAAAGATTTCCGTATCTAATGAAATTGTAGCGGCTAATGTTACATCTTGTATGGCATATGAGATTCAAGATTGGCAAGTAGATTGGAAAAATATCATTAATCTTATCGTAAACGCATATGATGATAATGGCAATCCGTTACCTAATGGAGAGAAACTTATAGGCGGTCTGAAAATCAATAAAAATGCGTTTGGCTGTTATCGTATTTCAGACATTGATGTGAGAGTTATAAATATAAATGATGAGTATTTCAATCTTTATAATATCATTGAATCTAACGAAAAGGTAGAAAAAATTGGAAATGCCGGTCCTGCCATTGAGAACTTCTTAATTGTGGATAAAGATGAGTTCAAAAAGCATGGTATGGCAGATATTTACTTTGACATCAATAACTTCGCACCTAATGGTGATTTAACAGGTAAACCATACAATTATTTTAGAATAGACATTGTGATTAATAACCTTGAGAACATACTGGATAATAGTATTGATATGTTCAACTTTGATTCTATTACCAGTGATGGACAGACTAATATCTCAATTTCGGAAAGTTTGAAGAATTGTGTCTTTGATCCAGAACTTATTAACCAACTAAAAGGGAAGGTATTATATAGTATATACGTCAAATCAGATAAATATTAAATTCTATGAATACAGTTATCAGAACTCTGCCTCAGGTTCAGCAAGCACAAGCTGACGCATGGGTATATGGAGCGATTGTTGTTGTAATTGCTCTTGCAATAGCTATTCTCATAGCAAATGTTATTAATTGGAGATCAGACCGCAAGGACTATATTACCCGCAGAATATGGTTTATTGCTATTGGTATTATTGCGCCATTAGGATATTGGGCGTACAATATGCAGATTATTGTGCCTAAGATTCAGAATGCAGGATTTCAAAACATGTTTAAGGAAACGAACCTTTATGTTTTGTTGGCATCAATCGTTTGCTATACTGTCGTTGGTGTACTTCTCATGTTCTGCTTTAGAAATTCCAAATTAGGTTCCATTCTTGGAAAGAAAAAAGACTAATTATTATGGCTAAACAGTTTTTCGTACTTGGCATAGGTGGAACTGGCATGAGGTGTATCGAAAGTTTAATACACTTATGTGCTATGGGTATGTTCGACGACACAGACATTCATCTTCTTGCGCTTGACACTGATAAGAATAACGGCAACTTTGGAAGACTAAAAGAGCTTAAGGAAGCCTATGTAAATACCAAAGGTCTCAAAGCTGAAAATAGAGTATCTCATAAAGAAACTTTTTTCTCGGCAAACATTAAATACTACGAGTTCTCTCCGAACTACGAAACCCAAAGTACCTTTAAGGAAGTCTTTGGATATGGTGATACACAATACAACCATCGGGAAGAAACGGATTTAGCCGATTTGGTTTTGGATCGTAATGTTGAAGAGTTTAATCTTCAACATGGTTATCGTGCCCAGACCCATCTTGGTTCTATGATGATGTATCAATCAATCGTGGAAGCGGCTAATTCAAAATTACCCAATGGACTAAAAGAATTTGTCAGTGTCTTAATCACTGAAACAACATCAGGCAAAGCCAAAGTATTTATTTTGGGTTCTGTCTTTGGTGGAACTGGAGCATCTTCAATACCCATTATTCCACAAGCCCTTTCACGAGCAGCGCAAATCATTAGTAATGGAAGTGCAGACATTCTCAAAAACGCATATTTTGGTTCAACTCTTTTAACTGCATATTTCAACTTTAATCTACCGGATGCCGGTCAGTTGAATCAACAAAAAATTATTGCGACAAGTGATAAGTTTGCTCTCAATTCACAGGTTGCAATGATGTTTTATGATGACGATGCTACAGTTAGAAGCATTTATCAGCGTTTCTATATGATGGGAACAAGTGGTCTAAATTGGAATCCTATGCAAAGTGAAAGTCAAAAGACTAATAAAACATTGACTGGAGGCGCTGCACAAAAAAATGATTCTCACTATATAGAATTACTTGCAGCATGTGCGGCTATGGATTTCCTGAATAGTCGTGAAGATACGCTACAAGAAAACAAAGACAATTATAAAACTGAATATCTGTATCGTGCAGTAGAAGACAATGACAAATTTGATTTCCAAGATTTTGTAGGAAAAGATCGTCAGACTGAGTTCGCAAAGAAACTTGGATGCCTTGTCGCATTTGCCTTATTTAATAATGGAGATGATGACATAGTCGAAAAAGTTCGATCTGGAGAAGATAAAGAAATTATTGGTTTTGAGGAAATAGACCCTTCACAGGTAAAATACCTCAAGGATTATTTCCGATTGTTTTTTGCTCGTATGACGGAGAGTGGAGCCTTAGAAGAAGGTTGGCTTCGTCAACTGCATCGTTCTGCTGGAGGTGGAGATAAGTTTCTCCTCAATCCTAAACTTTTTGCGCCTCAAACAAAGAAAGAGCTTATGCGGTTTGATTGGAACAAAAACATCTATCGGAATGAAGGTATTGGTAAAGATAATAAATATTCTACCGGTTTAATTGGCAGCAAGTTCAATAGTTTCAAAAAGATGTTCATTCAAGAACTACACGGAGAGAGTAACAAAGGTATCACCAATAGAGGAGAACAATTGTACAAACTCATCTATGATACATTAATAAAACTTTATAATTTTAATTGATATAGGTTATGTCTAAAGCACTTCTCATACAGAGTTATACAACTCTAACCACCGGAATACAAGGTGACTGGAATGAGCTCAATATGGCAAATTCCTATATCCAAGGCATACAAACTGGAGATATACTTGGAAATGTGAATGCTCAGACACTGAGTGCCCTAATCTCAGGTGTTCCTTCCCCTTGGGCGAGAGCGAAACTTTTTAAGTATGCTCTTGACACTATTAATAACCCTAATCCCAATATTGACAATGGAGGATTACTGAATTTTTATCAGATATTGCACGGCGAATGGCGTGGTCTATTGGCGACAATAGCCCTGTATCCTGATAGAATCAGATTTTCTGCTCCTGTTTACATGAATATCAAGGGGGGTGATTATGACATTGCATCGGCATTCGGTCGAATGTTATTTGATGACAAGGACGTTTGGTGTAATCAAATGGATCTCGCCAAAAATCCGGATGCGCAGCCATTTATTCACCTAATATATTATCGCAATCAACTTGTTGGAGGAACTTCTCCTCTTACAGGTGTTTTCACAGGAGTAAATTATACAAATTTAGGAGACACAGCTTCTGATATTAACTGGTATAGAAACGGTAAGTTTGAAGACCCTACCAGATATCTCACTTCGCAGCAACTTCAAAAGGTTTATCTTTTTATAATGAACCTCAATCAGAATGTTGCTAAGTTTGAGAATATGATAAACTCTCAACGAAATGGCAAAATATCCATTAACTTGTCTGGTTTCAAAGGTATGGCAAGAGAATGGGAAAACGAACTTGCTATTAGGGAAAATAACTTGCGAACTGTAGGTCCTGTTGCTCGATATAGTTCGCTACAACAGCCATTTATGGAATTGTTCAAAAGCGATGTTCCCGTATATTTGAAGCCTGATTTTACGTTTACTTATGTAAATGATGGCGACTATCAAACTATTGGCGACATACAAGAACTTCTCAGCTCTGATGAATATGTTGTTGGATGGATTGAGCCACAAAGCCAGCGGCCCAAGCTATCCGATGCACCTGTTTACTATCTTCAAGTAAAAGACATAGAAACAGGAGATACGGCATATTTTAGTGTGCCTCTTTCTGAGAAAGGAATTGACATATTCAAAAATAAACTTGATACTATTCTTGAATATGCTGGTAATGCCAACACCAAACTTACTGCACATATTACGGATGCAGGAATGCTTGCGGTTTCTCTTGTTGTTGAGATTGATGGCGAAAGTGTAACACTAAATGACCGTGAATACAAAATTCAGTGGGTTCAAAACCAAGGAAAAGTTATCGCTTGGCCTAATTTCGTTTCAGAGAAATGGAATAAGTATTATCTCTTCTCTGAATATACAGATGGTGATACAGAGCAGTTTTTCCCAATTTTCAAAATTGGAGGTGAGATTGTTAAGACCATTGATGGTAATTTCTTTACTTCAAGGTATAAACCCACTCCGGAAGAAGAAAGACGCGTTGATATTAAACAGTTAGCGACTTACCCGTCTGGTCAAAGTGAGAATCTTCCTAAATACAACATCATATCATCTAATAAACCAATATGTGGCTTGTCTGCAATCGTTAAAATTGCAGGCAAAAACATTGGTGCAGGATATTTAATGTTGCGTCAAGATCTTGTTAGGGATTTAACAACGGTTGGCACTAATAGTGAAGCGGTAGTAGGTATCGACTTTGGAAGTAACAATACTTGTATGTATTATAATACTCCCAATCGAGGAACAAATCCAATTGTTTTCGGGAACTACCGTGCAGTTCTTGTTGGCAGGGAAAATAATAATCCAAAAGCAATTGCCGAGAATAACGAATTACTATTTTTCACGAACTATCCATCTGAAAATGGTCAGCTAAAATCATGGCTTCATGAACATGATTCTCGCTATGTCGGAGCTAATCAATCGTCAGAGGTAGCTGGAGGTGTCCCAGTAAATCGTCCGAATGTCAGAGTTCAGGAGATGAATGAATGGGAAATTAAGACGCAAGCAGGAATACTGCATTATAATATGAAATGGCTTGATGATGATAAAGGACGTGAGAAGAAACGTGCCTTTTTGAAATCTATATGGCTTCAAGCTTGTGCATTCCTATATACAAATAGAGTTCATCCTGAAGAAATCTTCTGGAGTTATCCTGGTTCAATGATGACTTCTGATCGCGATGAATTGGAAGGTATTTTTGAGGATTTATGTAAAATTACGCCTTTTGGACGAAAACCAGAGTTGGCAAACAAATTGTTTACCGAAGCCGAGGCTGTATGTAGCTATGCCATGTCTCAAGAATTTGGCTTAAATAGCAACAATATGTTCCTTGGAATAGACGTAGGTGGTAGTACAAGTGATATTCTGCTTATAGCAAAGAACCCACAGAATAATAACAGATACTCATTATTCCGTGAAAGTTCTGTACGACTTGCGGCGGGTGTATTCTTTGATGCTGTAAAAAAATCAGAGCAATACCGACAAGCTCTTGTGGATTTTCATGAGGGACATGATACTGCTGTCTATGTAGAGAATATCAAAGAGATAATAGATCATCCGGATAAGGCTCCATACTATCTTAATAGCATTTTTGACCAACTTAAGAATCAGGACGACTACGATGCGTTCTATGCTTCACTAAGTTCAAATGCAAAGTTTGTCTTTACAATTCCAGCCTATGTATGCGGTTTGTTGCTTTTCTATTCAGGAATGCTTATCGGAAAGACAATCAAGTTAAACCGTTTAGGAAATATAGAACGTATTGAGCTCATGCCATTTGGTAAAGGAGGCAGATTATTCCATTGGCTTCGTCACGCATCAAGTTCACGAACTACTAATGAGTTCTATAACAATTGTGTAAATGCCGGACTTCAGTTGATAATTCCAGATAAAACCGTAAGTATCAAGTATCACGAAGAAATCGAGAATGATAATAAGACAGAGGTTGCTCGTGGACTTTGTGAAAACAATGAGCTTGCAATAGTTGATGCTCTAAATGATTGTGACATCTGTGGTGAGACTGGTGTACGATTTATAAAAGATGGCAACACTATATCCATCGCTCCCGATGATGAAATCAGTGGAGAGCAATTCTCGGACGATATGAGCTATTTCGATTTTTCTGGTGTTCAAAACTTTGAGAAATTCATGGATATTTTCATCAAGTTCGTAAGCAAGGATACCAAATTATACCATAGAGCAGAAGATTCATTGCGAGATGAAATCTGTGAGCTTCCTACTCGTATAATCTCTTTTTGCACAAACGACCCAGAATATAAAAAAGCGTCTAAGAACAATAAAAATGGTGAAGGATTCCATTATCATCAGCCTATTATTATTGCAGAAGGTGCTTGCTTCTTAAAGTCCCTCATTTCAAAAGTATTCAATCAGTAGCAATAGAAAAATATGAAATCACTGTCCTTATACATTGACAAATGGTTTATCACAGTTGCCATCAATTACGATGGCAATGTGTTACCATTGTCTCTTCCGAATGGAGAGGATAGGATTTGGCTATATTTCCATGAGGACATAGCCAACAGCAGAGTAGAGTACGGCAAGTCATTTGAAAATAATTATAGAGACAAACTCCCGCACTACTTTGGTGACATATTCAATCTTATTGAGGAAGGAGAGCATTATTTCACTCGATATGAAAGACGGCGAGAAGATATGCGAGAAATCTTTAAGGTTGCTGGTATTTTTAACCATCTTCATCAAGCTGTGAATGAAGAGGGGGCTATTGATACTTATATATCGTTCTCAGCTGATATACCTGACGTGGCTCGTTTGCGTTTTATCGAAGAACTCGAAGAATCTAACTTTAAGGTTATTGAGAATGTTGCACGTATATCTCATCTTGCATTAGAAGAATGTAAAAAACGTAATGTCTTTACAAATCTCGGTACGTATCTTGTATTAGCCGCTACCAACGATAATTTTCATTTCTCACTGTATGAGAATAAAGGCAATATTTTCCTTCGTAAAAATGAAGGAAAACTTATAGGTCTTGGTTTGGATGTACGTCGCAGGGCTTTAGTTGAAACCATTGTTGAGAATATCAACAAAAACACTAAGTTACTGAGGAGTCGTGAGGAATTTGATTTGGAATGCGTAAGGCAAGATAGATTTGCTTCTGTGTGGCTTGACAAAATAGCAAAAAGCAAGCCATATATGCCAGTGGCATTTGATAACATAACTTTTGCTGTTGCTCCTAATAATCCTGCGATAGTACAGATTTTTCCTAATGTGTTGGACAACCGCACTAACGGAATAGTTGAAGATGTGGTTCGAAAAATAGCAGAATTTGTAAAAGAGAATCAGCTACAACCGCATGAAATAGAAGGAATTGTATTTATCGGAAATACTTTTACTAACCAAACCTTTACAAGAGCTATCAACAATCGGTTTATTGTTGATAATGATAAGATTGTGATTTATCGAGAAGAAGAACTGCCCAAAGTGGTAAGTGTCTATTCTCAGATAGATTGTGATCAATTTAGGGGAGCTACTGCAAATTTCTTGAATGATGCAAAAACTCAAGAAATCTTAAACAAGCAGGCAAGAGAAGAGGAAGACAAAAGACAGAAAGCAGAGGCGAATGCTCGACGTCAGCAAGAACTTATTGATAGTCAGAAAAAGGCGAATCAAGAATATGAAAATGCTGTAGAAAATATAGAACGTCATGAAAGTGACCACAATTATGAGGAAATGCTTGAGTGGGCGGAGATAGCTTTGACAAATAGACCCGATGATGAATTTGCAAAAGAAAAAGCGGCATTAGCTCGTCAACTCCATGCTGAGCAAAAAGCAGTTAATAAGCAATTTAATACTGTTCTTCTACGTGCGAAAACAGCTTTTTCAGAAGAACGATGGACTGATGCTGTTTCACAATGTGACATGGCACTTGAACTTAAACCCGATTCTGATGAAGTGTCTCGCCTGAAAAATGAAGCACGTCGTCGAATGGAGATTAAAGAAAAAGTTCAAACATTCTTAAATCGTGCCGATGTGTTTTTTGCACAGAAATTATATGCTGAGGCGCTCAAGGAAGTGAACAAGATACTTGCTCTTGATTCTTTTAATCATGATGCGAAGGAAATAGAAAGAAAAATTTCAGAAGTTCATGCTCAACATGAAGAAATCATAAATACTCTCGTTACGAAACTCAATGAGGCAGAACAAGCAAAAGACTATGTTTCTGCAATTAGTATTTGTGAGTCGCTTATAGAAGAAGATTCTGCAAATATTCGCAAATGGACAAGTCAAAAGGAGCGTCTAAATTCTCAACGAAAAGAAATTGAAGAAAACAAGCGCAAACTTGATGAATTAAAGAAAAACATCAACAATGCGCATTTCGATGAGGATTGGATTCGATTAAAATTGCTTTGCGAGACTTATCTTAAAGAGGAATCTGACCAAGATGTTACTCTATTTCTTACGAAAGCGAAAAAACGTCTTGAAGAAACAAAGGTTAAGGAAGCTAAAGAGAAAGCGTTGGCTACAATTAATGGCTTAATCATTGATGGGCACATAAATGAAGCGAAAAAGGAACTTGACCGATTTGCGCAAAACTACCCTTCTGAGCATTCCGTAGTAAAAGACTTACGGAAGAAACTTTTTTCATTTGATTCGGAGATAATTTCGCAGAGAAATTCAAATCCTCCTCGTAAGCCAATCGGATTTGGTGCATCTAACATTAGCGGAACGAAAGAGGAAAATGACTTTTTTGAGATAGGAACAAAAGAAATCCATCCTCAAAAAAAGAATATAACGAAGATAGGACCTACAAAAAAATATCCTAAGAAGGATGACTTTTTTGACAGTTCATCAACTTCAAATCCAGAGAAAAGTTCAATAGAACCTCAAATTACGAATAATGACTTTAATTTCTAACATTAAAAAATTATGGCAGAAGAAGTAAAACTTAAACGAAAAATTACCCTCCGTCGCAAGCAGGAGGAGGCCGCCTTTACATTTGGTGGCAAGCTCAAGGTCAATCTTTATTGGACCTCTGACACAGACCTTGACCTCTGTCTTTTCTTTCGCAAGAAAGATGGAGAAGTCGGTGGAGTTTTCTCTAACGAGTACCGCCAGAAAAAGAGCGATTTAGGTTCGCTCGAAAAGTTCCCCTACATGCTTCATCTCGGTGATAATAAAGAACCCGCACCCGGTGGTGAAGAAAGCGAGCAGATCAACATCGCCAAATTAGATGAAATCGATGAGGCTTTTGTATGTATCGTGAACTACGGAGCTGCAATCGAAGGCGAAGACGTAACCTATGCCGATGAAGGTGGACGTATCGAAGTAAAGAGCGATAGCGGTGACTATCTTGAAGTATTGGCAGATTCTGCCGATGAGGGTCATGTGTATTGCGTTTGTTCAATCAAGAATAAAGGCGGAGAATTTGCTCTGAAAAACGAAAGCCGAGTTATGAGCTTAAGCAAGGCCTTCGATGAAATTCCCGGTTTTGCTCTCATTTGTGAAGACTAATGGGTAATTCTGACGTAAGACTAAAACATAAAGTACAGCTTCGCAGAAAAGTAGATGACTCTAAATTGGCAGATAAGAGTTCAATAGAGAATTCAACAACGCGACCTACTTCGGATGCTCCTAAATCAAGAAAGATGATTTGGCTTATTATAGGAGTCATAGTGTTGTGCTTTCTTGGATACTTTATATTCTCTAAACCTGATAATGATGGTCAAAAACCTGTAGTTGTAGAAGACAAGACAGAAGTGGAAAACATTTCTGTTCCGTCTGATACCACTAATTCTAAAGAAGCGGTCAAAGAAGGTGTCGGAGAAACTGAATCCGAGGTAGTAGAAAACAGCAACAACAATGTTGATGAATCTACTGCTATGGTAGAGTCTGTCAAACCGACAGAAACTACAACAATAGATAATGCGAAAACTTCTGTTAGGACGACTAATGTTTCCAACGATGTTGAAGCAGAAGCTATGAAGGTTATTCGTGGCGATTATGGTATTGGTCAAGAACGCAAAAATAAACTTGGTGATAAATATCAAACTATTCAGAACCGAGTAAATGAGTTGAAGCGAGAAGGACTATTCTAAAAAATCGGCAAACGTTTATTAGGTGAGGAGGTATAGTTTTATACTAAGCTTCCTCACCTATGTAATAAAAAAACAATGGATATTGTCAAAATTATAATCGGTCTTATCATATGGTTTGTAGTTCCAATACTAACCAATGATGCAATTAAAAAGAAAGCTTATAAAAAAGCTGTTGCAATGTTATGTCAAATTATTGGCATAACAATAATTGTGATGTCTATAATCAACTATATAATGTCCCTATTCTCATGAAACGAATTAGTCGATTTGCCATATTAGTATCAATCGTATTGGGAACCATAGCGACAGGTTGCAATCACAATAGAATATCAACGAATCAACAAAATACATCGAAGATTTCTGAGGTTCAAGAGAATCTTATTAACGATGGATGGTACATACCCAAGTCTATTCCATTTGGAGAATTATCTAAGGAATATGGGGTTAAAAGCAAATTTGGACAACAAGATAACTATTTTGACATTGAAATAGGTTCCGGTTTTGATGTTGCAATAAAAATAGTCAATAAGGCAAACGAGCAATGTATTCGATATGTGTTCGTACCTGAAAATACAACTGCAAATATTCAGATGATTCCTCAAGGGCAGTATTATCTAAAATTAGCTTATGGCAAAGACTGGATGGAACATGATAACGGTAACGGAACTGTAGAAGGGAAATTTACGTCAAATGTTTCCTATGATAAAAGTGTAGATGTGTTTGATTTCGGTAAAAAAAATTCGTCTTCGATTATCAGTTATGTTCTTCAAATAAACATCAAGGATAGTTGTCTTCAGAATAATTTTGAAACCGTATCCATATCAGAAGCAGAATTTATGAAATAATTAAAATCAATCATATGTTACAAAACAAAAATTACACAGGCTTGACCGATGCCCAAGTGCTCGAAAGCCGCAAGAAGTATGGGGTCAATATACTGACACCACCAGAGAAAGAAACATTATGGGACACTCTAAAAGAAGCGTGTACGCATTGGATAACCAAATCGATGTTGGTTCTTTTGGTTCTGTCTGTAATTGGCGCAGCGATGCTGAGCAGTAGTCTGGGGGCTATTGTATGGTCTATGCCTGCTATTATTGCTCTTGCAACGGTGATGATATTGGCTGTTGGCTTCTTTGGAGGTTTCGGTGATCCTCTTTTCAAGATTCTCATAATGGCGTTTGTCCTTTCAATGGGTATCTCCATTTATGAGTTTATATGGGTCGGTGCTGGATTCAAAACTTTCTTTGAGCCGATAGGTATTATTGTTGCTCTGATATTAGCAACGAGTATCGCTTTCGTTTTGGAGAGAAAGAATGAAAAGACATTCCAGAGCCTTAATGAAGTGAATGACGACACGCTCGTAAAGGTGATACGCAACAGTAATGTATGTCAGGTGCCACGTAAAGATATTGTGGTTGGTGACATTGTGTTGCTTGAAGCAGGTGAGGAAATTCCTGCCGATTGTGAACTGTTAGATGCGTTAAATCTAAATGTCAACGAGTCATCACTTACTGGTGAACTTCAAGTTTACAAGACTACTACCCCAGAGGAATTTGACAAGGAATCAACTTATCCTTCAAATCAAATTATGAAGGGTACTATAATCCTTGAAGGCTATTGCACGGCCAAAGTGTTGAAAGTGGGTGATGCTACAGAGAGTGGAAAGGTCTTTGAGGCTGCACAAGTGGAAGAAGGAGGTTCAACTCCATTGAGCGAGGAACTTGATGGACTGGCGGATTTGATAACAAAAGCAAGTTATGTGTTTGCCGCCCTTATCGTCGTTGGACGTATCTTCATCTATTTCTATATGGGTGATGCCGACTTCTCTTCCGGCAATGGATGGATAGGATTTGTCACGTATGTACTTAACACCGTAATGATTGCCGTTACCCTCATTGTTGTGGCTGTTCCAGAAGGATTACCTATGTCCGTCACTCTTAGTCTAGCATTCAGTATGCGCAAGTTGATGAAGGAGAACACACTCCCCCGTACCATGCACTCTTGCGAGACTATGGGAGCAACATCTGTGATATGTACCGACAAGACCGGTACATTAACACAGAACAAAATGCAGGTGGCAGAAAGTGACCTCAACGAGGTTTCCGATGAACTGCTTGCAGAAATGATTGCACTCAACACAACTGCCAACCTTGACTTTACAAATAAGAACAACGTCAAGACCGTAGGTAATCCTACAGAATGTGCACTTTTGTTGTGGCTCAACGGCAAAGGACAGGATTATATGTCCATACGTGAGAAGTCTATGATTGTTGACCGTCTTCCTTTCTCTACTGAAAACAAGTATATGGCAACGATTGTTGATTCTGCAGCCTTGAATAAAAAAGTGGTTTATGTGAAAGGTGCTCCTGAAATTCTGCTCTCAATGTCAACTGTTGGTGAATCCCAAAAGCAGAAGTACAACGAAGAGTTGCAGAGTTATCAGAACAAGGCAATGCGTACTCTTGGTCTGGCATATGTGGAAGCTGACAATAATGAAGAGATTTTCAAGGATGGCAAACTCAACACAAAGAGTCTTACCTTCGTTGGTATCTTTGCTATTTCTGACCCTGTTCGCAAGGAAGTGCCTGCTGCAATCAAAGATTGTGTCAATGCCGGAATACAAATGAAGATTGTAACAGGTGACACAACTGGTACGGCAAAGGAAATCGGAAGACAAATTGGTCTGTGGAATAACACAGATGGCGACAGAAACATCATGACAGGTGTGGAATTTGCAGCCATGAGCGATGAGAATTTGCTTACACGTGTAGAAGACATTAAGATTCTGTCCCGTGCCCGTCCTAATGACAAGGAAAGGTTGGTAAGACTGTTGAAACAAAAGGGACACGTTGTTGCCGCTACAGGTGACGGTACCAATGACGCTCCAGCGTTGAACGTCGCAGACGTCGGTCTGTCAATGGGTGACGGTACTGCTGTGGCTAAAGAGGCTTCGGACATGACCATCCAAGACAACTCGTTCTCTACGATTGCCAACGCTGTAATGTGGGGACGTTCTCTTTACAAAAATATCCAGCGATTCCTGTTGTTCCAGCTTACAGTGAACGTGACAGCTTGTTTCCTCGTACTTGTCGGCGCGTTTATGGGCACGGAGTCTCCGCTTACTGTTACCCAGATGTTGTGGATCAACCTTATTATGGATACTTTTGCAGCTATCGCTTTGGCTTCACTTCCGCCATCGCAGAAAGTTATGCAAGATAAGCCTCGCAACAGAAAAGCCTCTATCCTCAGTCATTCTATGCGTATCAACATTCTTGGTGTAGGATTCTTTTTCTTCTTCTTGCTTGTAGCTATGCTTTATATCTTCGAGCATGGTGAATATACAAGTATGGTAGATTTGCTGAACTTTCATATCGGTGAGCGTGACGGATTGAGTACATACGAATTGACTATGATATTCACCACGTTTGTTATGACTCACTTCTTCTACCTCTTCGATGCTCGTGCATTTGAAACGGGTCGCAGTGCATTACATTTCAAAGGATGTCAAGGTCTGCTTACGATAGTTGTCGTTGTATTCTTGGGTCAAATACTTATGGTGGAAAATCTGTTTGAAATTCTACATAAACTATTTAATACGCCTCTGTCTTGGACTCAGTATTGGCCTCTACAAGATTTCTTCAATGTCTGTGGATTGAGTCTGCAGGATTGGATAATTATTATCCTTGGTTCTTCACTTGTACTTTGGGTACATGAGGTATGGCATTTGATAACAAGAAAGTAAAACAATGTATAGGTATGCCTGATTCTTATTAAGGGCATACCCATACTTTTCAAAATAACATAGAATGGTAAGAAAGATAGCATGAGTAATAACAATAATCATCCCTTAGGTAAAGCACCTTGGTTTCATATAATCGTTTCCACAGGGTTGGGAAGCGGATTTTTTCCCGGAGCACCCGGTACTTTCGCAGGCTTTATAGCATTAGTGATATGGTATGCACTTTATCTTGTCTTATTACCACCAACTCTTTTTTATATTACATTTGCTCTAATCATAACCACAACTATTGTTGGGGTGTGGACTTCAAATGTTATGGAAAAATATTGGGGCACAGATCCACGTGCAGTTGTTATTGACGAATATGTTGGTACTTGGATTCCGCTTTTAGCAGCCCCATGCGGTGAATATACATGGATTCTTGCATTCATTGGATTTGCTCTCTTTCGTATAATTGACATCTTCAAGCCTTTAGGATGTAGAAAAGTAGAACAGATAATGCCCGGAGGATGGGGTGTGATGTTTGACGACATATTAGCTGGAAGTTATGCTCTTGTTCTTGTTATTATTATAAAATTAGTAGTGGTGCGATAAAAATCCAACCACTGCGATTAATATATTAGTATTTAGTCAAATACAAGAGTAGATTGATTTTTTGATTTGAATTTGGTTTATTAGTCTTGTTGTTCAGAAGCATCAAGATTATGAATCAAGGAAAGTTCGTGTTTTCCCAAGTCATCGAGTTTATACCGCGCTACCGGTTCGATAAGCTGGTAAAGCAATATAAAGGCGATTGGCATGTAAAGAATCTCACCAGTTACAACCACCTCCTTCATCTGCTCTTCGGTCAATTGACAGGATGTGATTCACTTCGAGATATTTGCCTATGCTTGGACGCCCACTCGAAAATCCTTTATCACCTCGGTTTTCGCAATACAGTGAACCATACATCATTGTCTCGCGCCAACGAAAGTAGGGATTATCGTATTTTTGAGGGTCTTGGGTTTTATCTTATTGGATTGGTTAGACCAATGTACTCAAAGGTTCAACTCTCCGAGATAACCATAGACAACGTAATTTATGCGTTGGACTCCACGACCATATCCACAAGCATAAAACTCGCAGCATGGGCGTTGGGCAAATACAGCAAGGGGGCAGTAAATATCTTATCTGACGGTAGCAAGAATAAAAGCAGATTATAACAGCGGCTATTCAGTTACTGAGGTGGCGACCTTGATTAGAATTTCTGCGTTGGAACGTATCGAATTGCGACAGCTTATAACCAAGCAAGACTCATCAACCAATTCAGACCAAAATGTCAAAGAACTCTCTTTATTTGATGATTTCTAAACTAACGCGATTTTTATCGCACCAGTAGTATTATAAAATATATCTGTTTATGAAAAATTCCAGAATTATCATTCTCTCTAAAAAGAGCATTGATTTTTCTGTTCCCATAGCATTTCTCCTATCATAATATAATAAGGTTACTTGTTTCCTCTGCAATTTCTTCCTATGAATATGTAACATAATCATAATAGCCTCCTATATTCCAAACAACTCCGACCCACGCCTCACGGCGGAAGTCGGAGTTTCAACATATATAAAGGAACTTATGCGGATGCCCTCTTTGCCTCCAAGAAGCGGTGGGCATTATCATTAACCATCTTGATAATCCTATCGTGAAAATCTGTATTGCTGTTGCACACCCCATGGCTCTGAACCACTTTTCCCTGGCTCAAACTGAACTCAACGGTCTCAATGCGATTGCCCAAACGGTCGTGAGCCGACAGAATAACAGAGTCAGTCTTGGCATAGTATTCACATTGGAATACACAATGCTTCATCTTGTTGCCCTCTTCCTTATAAGCCTCCAATGAGTCCAACACGGAAATCTCTATATCTTCATCACTTATCACAATACCGAAGAAGCAAGACTTGCTCTTGTAAAATTCAGCTTCGTATGTCTTGGCTTTTGCCATTCGTTCCATATCCCTACGCTTTTGCTCTATGGCATCCGCTTTCTTCAACCAATGGTTGTGCTCGGCTTTCAAGTTTATCGGACAGATGTACTTGGCATTATGAATGTCCTTACCGCACTTGTCAAGCAAGCGGATGGTATCGCACCAAGTACCGAAGTCCTTAATCCGATAATGATGTCTTGAAGCTACCTTGTAAGATTGCCAACAACTATTGAGGTCTAAGGGATGGTAGGTAAAATACTCAACTGCCTTGTAGTCCTTTGCCTTCATCAGCGTTTCCATCCGATGGTCAAACAAAAGAGACTTCATCAGTTTAAGCGGATGACAGTCAGGCAATTTGCCTTTCATTCCGTTCCGTCTCAATTCGGGAAGGACTGAATAGTGGGGATAGGTATAAGTGTCGGATATGACCATATAGACATCTGACATTCTCCTTAACTCTATCAGACTGGCAAAACTAAAGCTGTCTTGATAATAACCTCTGGCTTTCATTCTTGAAGTAACCGCCACTTGTCCTTTGGCATTGAGCCACAGACGGCATACTTCATCATAGTAAAAATCCATCGGCTTCCCTTTGCTGTATAGGATGGTCAGCAAGAATACTCTCTGTACTTGTAAGTTCCCAATAACTTCAAGGGAAGAAAAGTAGCTTTTCTTTTGGTGTATGCGTTTCAACGTATCAGTCACTTGCAAACGGTGTCCGCAATGGGGGCAACGGACAGACTTGCCTTTTCCCTTATAGTCAAATTTCTTACCGCAATCGCCACACGTGCATTTGTGTTCGGATGTACGGAACGCAATATGCTTCACTACGTTTCTTACTGCCCACTCCACGGCTTTAGAGCCGATGGCGGTCAGCTCCTTGTTGGAAGCTGCCACCAATTTCTCAAACTTGTTTCTCGGCTTCATACGCTTAAAAATCAAATAGTGATAACTCGGCTTGTTGGGAAACTTTGGGTTTGCTTGGTTTGGGTCGGGAGTTTCTGACTTGTATCTTGCGAAGCTCCTCCTCTTGGTAGCGTTTGAGGGCAATGTCCCTCTGTTCTGCCTTTTCCTCTTCGGTCAGGTCTATATGATGGTTCACGACAACATTACAAGATAACGGCTCACCAATTATCAATGTAGGTTCTTCTGCTGCGTGGACTGCCATAGAAAACACCTCCATATCGGAAAAACCGCAACAACCTGAATGTTGAACTTCATTGAGAATATAGGTTACTATATCATCAATACTACGTGCTGTAGCTTCATATTTCACTCGGAAGAGTTCATCCTCCTTTGCCCTGTTGTCAAGATAGTTCTTGATAATTGCCTTGAATTGCTCTGTCCCTTTCATATATGTTCGTTTTAAGTTATTATACATTGACTACCATATCGGCAGCCTCTCCAAAAGTTCCTCCAATGGAATGGTATTGATGTCCTCACTGCGGAACAACACTTCCCACTCCGGCTTAACCAACAAGCGATGGAAACTCACCACCGAAAAGCCTGTATCATTGGAGTAGCAAGTAATGCAAGCGAAGTTCTTGCCGTCCTTGCGGATATGGGCATAATCGGGAGCCATACCGAAAGTACATCTGCGGATGTCCTCTCTGTTCCACAATAGGGTCAGTTCGTAAACATTCCCTCTGAGGTTTATCGTTTCCTTTCTGTCTTTAAGTGTGATGCTCATACGTTTTAATTTTTTCCCTTTTGTTTGAAGCCTTTTGGCTTCTCGCTTCCGGGTGTTTTTTACGATGCCCCACACACGGAGAGAACAAGGGGCGTAAGGCAAATGTGGCAAGCGGAAAGAGACGGAATACCCAATTTGGCACAAATTGCGGAAGGCTGCCGTCCGCTTTCCGTGCAGGCAAGAGAAACGGCATTTGCTGTCGGCACCGCCCTCCGTTACTTTGTATCGGAAAATCGAACCGGGAGCGCGGATGACCGAATGAAGATAACAGGCACAAAAATCCCCGACACCCTTGACCTCTTTGGTCCCGGATGCCGGGGATGAAGAAAAAGTATTTGCTGTATGGATTTACATCAAAGGAATCTCAAACGACTTGATGACACATTGAGCCTCCTTGTCTAATATGAACCAGTATTCGGAGTGATAAGGCTTACCGCCTGAATCCTTGCCCTCATACTCAATCTTTACTTTCCAACCCGTAAATGATTTTGTGACATTATCATTTGCCTGTGGAGTCATGGAACGGAGCACCGACATCGCCTCCATCTGACGCTCCATCAGCACGGAAATCTCCTTATCGTCAGGATTGAAATTCTCCAACCCGTCAGTAAGTTTCATCACCTTCTCGTTGACTTTCATCATCGCCATGGAGATAGACATCTTCTCGTCCATTGTAATATACTCCCTGCCAAACACGGAATCCGGCTGGCTGATACCGATAATCTTGACAGATTTCGGATTATCCACCGAAACCTTCAATGCCAATTCCGCCACCTCGACAGCACGCTTCTTCGGATTATCGCCACGGAATACCAAGTAACCGACAACACCCCAAAACAGAATAATCGAAGCCAATATAATGGCTAATCTTGTACCCGGTCTCATATCTTCACGATTTGGAGTTTGTCAGGAGAAACACCCAGACGCTTGCGGTACACCGCACCGTCCTCACGATACATTTCCAGTTCTGCAGAAGTGATACCTTTTTCACAAAGTTCCTTGGCTTCAGCCAAAGTCACCTGATGCCCACCGATGTTTCGCCAGATGGCAAACGAACAGGGTGCTTCCTGATTACTATAATTGGAGCAGTTGAAGGCACGACTCCCCACACGGATTTCACCACCGCAATGAGGGCACTTTCCGATAACCGGCTGCATATTGATATTCCCGTCATCTGCCAGTTCAAGCACGGTAGGAAAGGTTTTGCCTTCCTTACTGGCGAAACCGTCCAGTAGAACAGAACGATTGGCAAGCAGTTCCGCTATTTCGTTATCAGCCATCTTGCGGTTTCCAAGAATGGCATTGATGTTCAATACACACGAGGGATTCTCTCCCATATTATTCTCACAGCGATACCCCTTGCAGGTCTTCACTACGTTGCCGCCACATAGAGGGCAGCTACCTATAATTTTCTTTTCTGTTGTCATCATACTCTTTGAATATTGATTATTACGTTGTTCGATTATTATTCTAATTGCATTCTAATTCTATTCTAATTACCATTTAAGCAAGTAGCCTTGATTCCATTCTGACACGATGCCATCAATGATATTCTTGCCGGACATCACACTTGCCCAACCTTCCGGGTCAAGAGAGAACCAAAGGTCATTCCAAGACAAGGTGCGAACCTGCCAGGCTAAGATGAATAAGTCAGTATTTATTGCTTCCAATCGGGTCACCACCTCATTGGCAATATAGTACCTTTCGGAAGAGTTCAACAAGTTCACCTTGTGCTTCTCGTTCTTCCCGTCCCCACCGGGTATATTGTAACTACCCGAAGTCACCAACTGCTTCATGAACGGATAGAGAGCCGCCATCTGCGTAGCCGCATCCGTCAGCTCATCCGACACGATGGCGGCAATAGCCGTACCTTTCAAGTTACGACCCACAGACTTCGTGAGTAAGCTACAGTTCTTTGGTATCTCAACCGTAACCAATTCCCCTGCACGTTTAATCTGATAGAGGTTCTGCATCGCACCCTGCGCATTGGAGAGGTATTCCAGCATTTTGTTCTCTACCGAGTGAACACGGTCGAGGGCCAAGGTCACGGCTGTCTCGGCAGCGATAATCTGTTCCTGTCTTTTCTTGCGTTGCTTGTGGATATTCTTCAATTCCACAGTCTGGGCAATCACCGCACCCGTCAAAGCCGGATCCGTCTGTTGGGCGAAGATAGGCAAGTCGTTCAGCAGAGAAACAGATAGAATGGCCAATGCCGCTACTTTTGATTTTATTCTTATCATATACTTCACATTTTAAGACCCGCATTTCTGCGTTCAGTCAAGTTATGTTCACGTTCCTCCTTATGCGGAGAGAGCATCGGTGCCATAGGCTTGTTCATCAGACTGTCGTTCCAATCCTTGAAAGCCTTAGGCGGTAGCCATTGCCCCATCCTGTAACGGATGGATAGCTTCTCGCTGACTTGTGCCGTCAGTGAGCGTTCCGTGTTCAGTTCAAAGGATTTCCCTTTGGCTTCAATAGAAAGAACACCATCCTTTTTATTGATTTTCATCGGAATATCCTCCAGTATTGCCATCATACGCAAACCGTAGATACGTCCGGCTAAATCATTATCGAAACAGTCAAATGCCCTCGCATTAGGGAAACGAGCCATCGTTCCGGTTATCTGCTTGTCAGAGAATGTGCCGCCCAATGATACCAAAGCCACATCCGTACCCAGTTGAACCTTGTTCATCTGATAGAATGCCATCGCATCAAAAGCCGACTCACAGAAGAACACGCTTCGGACAGCCTCACGATTACCGCCAGTCAAGTCAGCTACCCAAGCAGAGGATGAAGAATCCGTACCGGCCGCCTTTGATTTGTAACCGCCATAGCCACGAATCTCGTAGCCATTGACTTCGTCACTATGCTCATTCGTATAAGGAAAACCGATGTTGTAACCTTCAAATTTTCCATTTTGCTTGTCCCTGACAAGACAAATAAAAGATGAAAGCTCTTTCACTGTATCATCCGAAATACCCCTTTGAGAGAATAATCCCGGTATCTTGTTGTTATCAATCGGCTTCACTTCATAACGCGATTCATCAAAGACTGCATCGTGCTTGATAGACTTGATATATTCACGGTCTTCCCGATATTCAGGTTCGGGCATATTGGCAAAGCGAGCCATTACCTTAGCTATCTTCTGCCAATCGTCCTTACCCGATACCAGGAATGAATTCAGATTCTCACGAATGAGAGTGACCACATCACCTTTGGAGCCATCCCTGCGGAAGAAAGTCTGAGCTACCTTGTCGTGCGGATGGCTGACGATGATGGTGTCACGTCTGTCATTCCCCTCACCAAGCACCAGTTCGATATATCGACCCACGCCCGCCTTTCGGTCCAGACGATACCCTAACGCATAGGCGATGTCATCCACACCCACACGGGATTTCATGTCCTTGAAGTTTACTTTGTAATCACTCATAATCGCTAAGATTTGTTGGACGATTACAAACTAATCCCGGAGCTTACTTTCTGATTTCTCCGTATCACAGTCAACTCCGGCTCGTAAGTCTTTCGTGCCGTCATATTCAGGAACGCTATCTTATCTTTCTGGTCAGTAAGCTGGAAGAAGGTCTTTGCCGTGTCTTTGGTGACTTTCTTCAATCCCAACTCCACACCATCGTATGAGACACGGATAGCATAATCGCCGGAACGGGTCTTGATAATGGCGGCATTCTTGAAAGGGACTTCCTCACTTGGATCCATTGGAGTAAACGGGTCGTTCTTGGCAAGGTAAGGTTGTTCGCCCAATGCCAACCGTTGCTTGTCCACGTGGTCAAGTATGAGGTCGGATGCCTTGTTTACGTCTGCCATAATGGAAACAATGAACTTAGGTTCCTTCTTCAGGACACCAATCCACGAGTCCAAATAGGCGGCGGAGTTATCCGTTATCTTGGAATCGAATCCCATCGAGTGGCTGATCATGGCAGCCGTCAGTTCCGCCACCAGTTCCTCCTTCGCATATTTCGGATCTCCAAACTTGCCACCTATCTCACGATTGAGTCGGTCTGCCGTCATGGTCGAGTGGGTCATTTCGTGTAGCATGGTCGAATAATACTCCATACCGCCACGATAGACTTCCTCCGAAGTTTTGCCGATATTGAACTGCTCCTTCATGGGAACAACAATCCTGTCTGCCAAGGGAGAATAATAAGCACCGTCCACTCGTTTGTCCGCCTGTATCGGACAGAGCCATCCCTGGGTCTGCACCATACGGTCAAGGGCGGCATGGGCATACATACCTTCAGTGTCTCTAAGCTCCGGCACTTTGAACTTCTCCAACAGCTTTTGCATACGCTCCGGCTGTATCTCTGCCAGATTGGTCTGTGCGACATTGTAAACCGGAAAAGCCTTGATAAAAGGAATCGCTTCCAAATCTTTCCGCTCCTCCCGACTCATGGCACGGTATTCATCCGAACTGATTTTCTGCCCGTTCTTGTCCTTTACCAGCATATCCCAATAGACCACGGGAAACGCCTTTTCTCCTTTCAGGACGTGGGCTTTGAGGTTATGCGCCTGCTTGAAAGTCAGATAGACAGGTAGGTCATACCCATTCGTCGCCGTATGTAGTTGCAAGAATAGCGAGTTGGAACCGGAATAGTTCCTGCCGCCCACGTTCTGCGGCAAGCCGGCATAACCCGAAGCACCACCAATCCAGCCTTTCTTCCAGTCGGAGGCTTTCATCTGCTCCATGCGGTCAATCATCATCGCCGCGAACTTATCCAGAGCGACCTGACCGGCATTGCCCGAAGCTAACGGATTGTAACTAGTTCCAGATGCCATAGTCCTCGTCATCCATTACCTGACGGTCCATCTGCTCGATGTCCGTCTGCTCGATATAAAACTCTGCGGATTCGTCCGAGGGGTCTGTACCGTGGGTACGGCACCACTCTAAATAACCCTGTTCGTTCTCACTCTCCAGGACAAAACGGAGATAACCGATTTTGCCCTCCTGAAGGAGTTCCACCAACTCCTCATGCTTCATCTTTTTGTTCATATATAGTTTTTCTTTTATCGTTAAACTGTTGTTTGATTAGTTACCTTTTCATGGATGCGGATTTCTCCACCTTGACACTCTTTGCAGCAAGCATACCGCTGATTTCCGTATTGAGATACTTCGCTGCAATCTGTTCCCGTGTGGCGGTCTTTGCCTTGAAAAGGGAATAGCCGTCATCAAAGGAGATTTCATGCTTGGTGGTGCGCCCCTTGTCGCCCATATCCACGGACACCTTCCACTTGTTGTCACCACGGTCTTTCGCCACACGCACACCTTTCGGGTCTATGCCTTCGGGAAGCTGGTACTTCTCGTAGGCTGATTTCAAGTGCAGGCGTTCCCCGAAGTTCTTTTCTACAAGTTGAGTAGGAGTCATCACCCGATCGAAGTAGGCGTTCAAGTCCTGACGGGAAGCGACAGCCGACATCTTGGAGTCACCGATTTGCGCATAGAACTTGTACTTGCCATAATCGGCACGCTGCTCGTCCTTCTCCTTATAGACATTGAACTTCTCCACGGAGATATTGCCTTCCGGTCCGGCAATGGACTTGGGCATCTTGAAGGATTCCTCCGACACCTTTGGCATCAGTTTGGTCGGATAATAGCGTTCCATCAACTGGGGCACCGTCATTTCCTTCTTCTGGTAGGCGGCTAAGTCGGTAGCGTCCATCCGTTGTGGCTTCAACTGTTTACCGTCCATCTTGGCGGTGAAATACCACTCTTCGGGGTTGGCTTTGCTTTGGTAAGCGTGACCGTGGGTCACTTTCTCGCCGGCAGCAGTTACCATCTGAGGCTCGCGTGGTTTCTTCTCCTGCTTCGCCTCGGCTTTCTGTTCACTCTTGGCTTCCGCTTGCGCTTCCACCTTTTTCTCCTTGGCAGGTTTCTCCCCAGCTGTGTTCTTCACAGTCTTGGCAGGCTCTTCCTGCACAGCCTTCTCTTTCTTCTCTTTACTCTTCTTTGCCATATTGGTATTGTTTGATAGGGTTGGTTCTTCGTTCTTCCTTACTTTCTCTACGACTTCAAGCTTGTCACAGATGGCGACCCGTTCTCCGGCACGGATGAGTTTGGGCAAATAAGTGTCCAATGCAACCGTAGGGAACTCAGCGGTCTTTATCTTCTTCTCAATGCCCGAAGTCAGCTTGTCTGCCGTGGCTATGCCGAGAATCAAGGCGGCTTTAACAGCATCCTCCTTGTAGAGCCGGTAGAAATCGCCCTCCCGAAAAAGGAGCATCGCATCGGGATGCTTTTGTTTCAGAGAGTCAAATTGTCTCAGGAGTCCGGCATCCAGCTCTTTGTCTGTTTTCTTAGCCATGACCGTCAGCGTTTAAGGATATTGTTTGCTTTTTCCTCACGGGAGGGTTTAAGGTGGATGGCACGTTCCTTGGATTGGGCATCCACGACCTTCTGGTATTCCCAACGGTTCTTGTCTGTCATTACCAGACCCAAGTATTCAGGATGCTGCTCGTCATAACGGAGCTTCTGCTGCCGTTCCCACTCTTTCATATCGCCTTGGATGACCTTGAAGCCTTGCGGTTCTTTCAAGTCCACACCCACGGAAACCTTCTCACCGCCTACATTGAGTTCGATGGGCTTGCCCTCACGAACCTGTTGCTTCTGCAGGGTGCCCAACTCGATGTCATTGACTTTTTCCATGTCTTTGAGTTTCTGCTCCAGTTGGATGTCCGTCACTTTACGATGGATGACCGATTTGGTTTCAGGGTCTAATTGGAGGTACTGCTTTGTCTTCTCGCCGTTTACCTCCACGGCTTTTTGAAGCACCTCGCCATTCCGTAGCCGGATGGCTTCCTGCTCGGTTAAGCGTAGAACCTTGTTACGCTCCACTTCAAGCGCCGCTCTGACCGGATAGGCGATAAGGGCAGGATTACCGTTTTTGTCAGCAGTAAGCTGTAACTTAACCGGCAAGGTGATGATGTCGCCATTACGGGCGTTGATAGAGACTTGCATCAGCGGAGTGACCTTGCCGGAAGCCAGTTTTTCCTTTACCTCCTGAGGCAACAAATCCGCTTTCTTACGGTCGATGCCCAATACCGCCAACTTCTCGTAGGGCAGCATTTCGGATAAATTTCTGTTGTGTAATTCCATTTGAATGATGTTGAACTGTTAATTTTGCGGTGTCGTTACCGCTTGGATGTCACAAAATTACCCACATCAAATTCCGGAAAAGAAATGCGCAACACTATTCTGACAGCGATGTTCTTGATGCTGATGCCGGGCATGGCATCGGCACAGTTCTATACGATAACGAAAGAGGCAAGAATTGAGTCGATTCGGGCAAACGACAAAGAAAAGGCTATTGATAATAAGAAGGATACAACACAAATAGGCTCAAATAATGAACCGAAAGATACATTGAAAGTTCAATCGTATATTAGAACAAACAAACGTCTATGTACCCAAAAAGTGGACGGTAAGACGTCCCAAAAATTCAAACGGGTTAAATCAAACGGGCATCTTCCTGAATTGACGATTCCCAACCTCTATACGGAAATCAAGAAGAACGGCATCCTATATCCGAAAGTGGTATTGGCACAAGCCATTTTGGAAACAGGATGGTTTACCTCACCACTGTGTAGGGATAGGCACAACCTCTTTGGGCTGACCAATCCACGTACCGGAAAGTATTATGAGTTTGCCCATTGGTCGGAAAGTGTCCGCGCCTACTATACCAAGGTGCAGTACAAGTACAAACGAGAAGATGGGAACTATCTGCTTTGGTTAAAAAAGATTGGGTATTCGGAAGCACCTGATTATATTCCGGCAGTTATCAGTGTGCTAAAAATGTTATAGCGCACCATATTAGTAGCAAGTGCATCGGATAGAAAGCATAAAATCCATACTTGGCTGCATTGCCCTTGATAAATCCCCTTGTGCCATCGTATAAGAAGATGACCATGCAAGCCAGCAAAGCACCGATGCTACCATAGTGCATCATCAATGGGAAAGCGCAAAGTATCTGCATTATCCGACCATAGGGAAAAGGAAGAATCTTGTTTTGATTCCGTAACAGATTGAAAACGACAATTATCAATATTCCTCGCCACTCATAATCCGTTCCAGACCAAGTGGCGAAGCAAGCAATAGAGAGAATAGCCACCCCACAAAGGATGCTATTCTCTTTCAATTTCTCCAATACCGCCAAAGCTATCACGCCTAAAGCCAACGTGAACATTACGTTGTGCGTACCGTCCGCTCCATTCAGCAGATACCAAGGAACTTCACTGATAACGGCAAATACCAATAGCTGTGCAAAGTACCTCTTTCGGTTATGTGTATAACCGAAACCTTCCACAATCAAGAAAGCAAACACAGGAAAGGCGATTCGACCTACACAGCGCATGGCATTGTAAAGTAGTGTGCCGTTCTCCATCAGAAAATAGGCACAATGGTCTATCACCATAGATATAATGGCGATAATCTTCAACGTGCTACCGCTAAAGGTGGGTATCTTCGCAAGTCCTTCCATAATCAACTCATTCCAAGCAGTTCCTTAACCATATCCTCCACCTCCTGATTGACACGCTTGAAGTTGCGGTTCAGCATAATCTCCTTCTCCCGGTCATTCTTGAACTCATAGATTTTGGGCAGAGCCACATAGTGGTCTTCCTCCGCCTTAATCTTCTTCATATCAAAGTGCGTCTTGCAGAAATACTTCGTGGTCTTGAACTCCTCCGACTGCTCTATGTCGAAGTTGTCAAGCATCTTGTCATTGGTGGCGGTAAAGTCACGTGCCGCCTGACCAGCCAGCCATCCCGTAGCCATATCCGCTATCTTGGCTGCCGGAACAAGGTAGTCCATCTTCTCGGAGATGGTAGTAGATACCTTTTGGTCATTGATGGAGATGGAGCGTGAGGTCTGCTTCGCCTTGCCGAACACATCATTCTGCGCCCACTCCAAGGTTTCCTTGTTACGTGCCGCTCCCATAAAGATGTTACCGCAGGTAGTGATAATCTTCTGCATACCTACCTTGCCATAGTCCGCTTCCAACTGAGGCAACTCCTGAAAGCCAAGGGTCACGGCAACCTTATTGGAACGTGCCGTACCAATCAAACGGTCTATCTTATGGAAGTACAGAGTGGGCAGCTCATCCACGATGATGCTTACCGGGATGTTCCCCTTGGAGTTTACACGTGTAATCAGTCGGTTCAGCACCAAAGCGTTCAGCGAACCGATGACCTGTTCCTTTTCCGGGTCATTGGCGATGACCAAATAACTCGGATGCTCCTTGTCTGAAATCTTCAAGTCAAATTCATCACCTGTAAAGACCCAATAGGCTTCGGGAGATACCAATCTTGCGGCATTGACACGAAGCGTACCCACCATACCTTCCAACTGGTCATTCGCCTTGTTCTCGAAAGCACTCTTGAACGGAGCCATCAAGGATGCAATCTTATCATCCTGCATCAGGATGTTGAACACTTGGTCGTATGACCTGCCTAAGAATGATAGTACGTGCGGCATATCTGAGAACTCACCTGTGATGGTGTCCGGCTCAACCTCGTTTCCGTGCTCATCCTCATACCAACAGCGGTCTATTTTTCTAAGTGTTCTTGTCCGGTCTTTATAAGAAAACCCGTTCAAGTCCACAAACATCCTATCTTCATCGGTAGATACATCATTGCCGTTCTCATCCACGAAGTCCAGCACCACATTTCCCTTCTCGTCTATGGCATTGAAGTCATCCCAATTCCGAATGACAATCTCCAATTTCTTTCCCTCCAGTAAAATATAGCGTTTCAGTTTCTTTCCATTTCTGAACCCGACAGGGTGGAAGTTTACGAAGAAATAAATGATAGCCGCCAAGAAGTTCTCTGCCGAATTGGTGAAGAACGCTTCCGAACCGCCTTTCTTTTCTCCACCTCCCTTGTTTAAGGAAGCAAGTAAGGTAGCTGCCGTTTCCGAAGCTGCCGCCAAGTCAGGGATATACTTCCGTTGTATCGGATTGATGCGGTCAGAGTATTCCACATCCGTGAAGTTGATGGTACGGAACCCACAGTTAGCAGGAAGCCTTCCGGCTTTCCGATTCTTACAGAACTGATAGAATAGCGTTTTCGCCAATGTGGGGTACTTGAAATCGTACACCATCATGGCAAAACCTTTGGCGGCATGTTGCCGTATGAACGGGTCAATGATACCGAAGGACTTACCCGAACCCGGTGTTCCGAGAACAATCGTGCCACGGAAAGGGTTGATGATATTGATCCATCCCTTGTGCATCTTCCGTTTCCAATAATAAATCATCGGTATGTTTACCGAATAGTCGTTATTGGCAAGTACCTCAGACTGTTGGAAGGACTCGTTCTCGAAATTGAAACGGTCATCACCAACCTTATAGTTGTAATACTTGGCAATGCCGTCCAATCCTTGATGCACCAACATGGTGCCAACTACTGAGCATACGGCATAAAGAATACGGTTGGCAGGGAATCCCATCCAACTCATTCCGAAGTCCATCTTGTGAAAGAGGAAGCAGAGTCCGACAAGGGTCAGACCGGCTAATACAGGATAAATGACCATTGTCTTGACATTGAACTTCAATGCTTTCTTCGCCTTTGTACCGATGCAGACCACACAGATGCAGACCAGTTCCACCATCTTACAACCCGAAACAGACGTGAACACGGGGAATCTGCCTAACAGGTCAAGAATGAACTGCGTAACACGGTTGTCTGTTGTAATGGGCAGGTTCATAATAATCTCAATGATGAGAAAGATGTAGATGCAGCTACGGAAGTAGTTATACATCTGCTGCTGTTCCCTTGTTTCTTCAAATGCCATAGCTCAAAATCAGTTAGTGGTTCAAAAAGGTATCTTCATACCAAGCAACAATCCATTTCTAAAAGTGTCCCCATGAACAAAATTCACGTTATTCTTTTGGGTAATCACAAACTCACAACCGTTTCTGAAAACGTAGCTGTATTCAAAGCTCGCTTCCAATCCGAGAAAGAATTTTCTTTCCACCGCACCGAATTGAGGGCCGAAACGGAAGCGAAGCATACCGTTCTTGTATCTTGCCAGCCGTTGCTTATAGACAATGCCGCCATCCCAGAAGTAACCTTTCCAAAAGTCATGCTTCCTCCAATGGTTGCCCACCTCGCCATACAACTCCACGGCATTACCGTAGGATAGCGGATGTTCATAGCCGACCGTAGTGTTCAACGTAGAGGGGAACTGAAAGCCCGCATTTATTGATAGCTTGGCATCTTGCGCGGATGCACCAATGGTCATAACCGCACATACAAAAAGGAATAATAGCTTTTTCATTGTTCGACAGAGTATTTGATGTAATAGTAAGGATAATAATCGCTGTTTTTCAAGATGTCCGAGTCAAAACCGTCGGCATTGAGGATGTCCTCATATTCGATGGTCAGCACGATGACACGTCCGCTGATTTGGTTCTCTGAAATCTCCAGTCTCAACACTTTCTCGTCCGGGAAAGTCAGTTTGGGAAGCACCAACACATTGCGGTAATTCTTCTGGAACTTCTTGGCATAGTTGAGTGAGAATACCGGAGTCAGTTCGATAGTCTGTGAGTTGGTAGCCTTGCTCTGCTTCTTGTCGGTCAGCTTCACACGCAGTTCCTCAATGTCGTAAGGTATCTTCGTCTTGTTCTGCAGCGAGTAGTCAATGAAGAAGTAATCCCCAATGGCATAGATATTATTGACCACCGCTTTCATGCCGTGCGCCTTTGACACCACCTGATTGAACTTGCGGTCACTGCCATAAACTGCCCACGCATAGCGGGCCATTTCCGACATGGGCATAGACACCTCCGGGTTGATGTAGGATTGTGTATCGCTGTATGGTACTTGGAAAATGGATGCCGCATTAGCCGCACACTCCGTATAAATGATGTCATATTGGGCAATGTGTCGCTCGCCAATCAAGGTAAGCGTACCTAACAGTTCTTCTTCCTTATAATTGCATACCGTAGTGGAATCGCTCTCTTGAAAAGGCTTGATGCGCACAATGTTGTCGGCACACTGGTTGCCGATAATCTTGGGAGTGGATATATCCACCAACTTGATGTTCTCCGGCATGACGATGTGGGTGGTCACTCCGCTATTGACATAGATTCTTTCGTTGGCAGATGCGTTGCCTACGACAAAGAGAACACTGAGAATGAAAAGAATAATCTTGGATTTCATACTGGGAAATTTTAATGTTTTCTGTAAAAAAGTTCTGTTATTATTTATCTTGCTTCATCCGAATTTATCAAATAGACAATGGTATTGTACTTGATTTTCGCCTTGTTCTTTCGGATATTGGAGGATATGGCCGACGATGCCGAGTTATACATATTCTGCAAGGTTTGCAAGGCAATGGCTTCAGCCGATATGCCGGTTTCATATCCGCTTCCCGATTCAAAACTGATATTCTGCTGCACCGCATTGGAGCCTGCATCTTTCACAAAGTCACGGAACTGTGATTCGGGGACATAGAAGCCTTCCATGCCGTCATTGTCAAAGACGGACAGATTGACCTTTACGAACTTATCCCCAATCAGGATGCTGGTGATGGCCGCACGTACACGCTGCTGCCCGAAACCTGTCACTGTTCCATAGAGGTAAGTGCCTTTCTTCAAATTGATGCCGCCAACCGTCACATCATCCAATAGCTTGAAGCGAAGCCGGGTGCCTTCACGAGCCTTGGTGGTCTGGTCAATCATCGCACGGATCAGTTTGGCATCCACTGCATCGTCCGAAGAAGAGACCGTGTGGAATTTGTCTGCATTGGTATCAGAGGATTTGATAACCAGCTTGGGGCGGTTACGCTCTTTTTCTTTCTGCCGTACTTTGGCAATGGAATCGGCACGTTGCTTTTGTAGGGCTTCTTCTTGCTCCGGGGTGGTGATACCCAGTCCGCTTTCGATTGCCTTCTGCCGTTCATAGCTCCTGCGTTGGATTTCCTCCAAATCTTGGGCAAACTCGTCCTTAGAAGTATAACCGTTGGTCGGATTATCGCCATAGGCATATTCATTGATATGCTTTCGAGATTCCGCAAGGGAACGCTCCAACTCCTCCAGTTCTTTCTGCTGACGGATGCGTTCTGCCTCGGCTGCATCAAGCATATTCAACTCTTCCTCGGTGTAACCGTGTTCCAGTTCCTCGGTCTCATTCTTCTCTTTGCCGATAGCACCGACGGCAGTAAAGGCATCCTCGTCACCGAAACGTCTTGACATCTCATACATCTTATCTCCGGCTTCCTCCACTTGGGCTTCGGGAAGTTCCATGTTGATGCGGTCAGTGGCTACCGACTGTTCGGTATCACCCGAACCCTTGAAGGTCTGCATCACGAAGTATATCAAGGCGCACAGCGGCACGAACACCACCAGCGGAAAGATATACTTGGGTTGTTTGAAATTGATTTTAATCATTTGCTCTCGTTATTATTAAGGGATTTGACAATGTTTTCAAGCTGACGGTATCGTTGGATGATACGGGTGGAATCCATCCTTGACTTGTGCGGGACAGCAATCATGGAATCCAGTTCCTCACGGAGTTCCTGCCCTTGGGCTACCAAATCCATCAGCCTGTTGCGTTGGATGTCCTTGTTTGCCTGTATGGTATGGAAGCCTGTGAAAAGCGGTTCCATATTGGAAACCATACTGATATTGGACTCATTTAATTCTTCCAATTCATTTGACTGGTCTTGTTTTGCGCCACTAATCCAAATGTTGCCCATCAAAACAAAAGCCAATGTCCCGGTTACATAAGCGAATGTCCGCTTCGGATGTTTGGCTGCCCATGCGTTAGCCAGACGTATTCTTGCCGCCAGCCGATACTTCGTACCGATTGCCCCCATCTTGGGTTGCAGCCATGCCCGGACTTGCTGGTGGGTCTTCAAGCGGCTTTCATGCAATGTCTTTCTGAGTGATTTCATTGTTGTCTTATTACAGTGCTATTCGTTAATAATCCAAATCCTTGTTCTCAATGGTGCGCCAGTTGGTAATCATCAGTCCGTGGGGATTGTTCCGTGTCCTCGGCACATTCTCCACATACCCGGTCGTTACCATCGTCCGTTTCAAGTCGCGGGTGCGCCGCTTGATAAGCTGCGTTCCGTAGTAGGTGAACTTCCGTTCATGTTCGTCAAACTGGATGGAGTCGCACATAATTGTGCAGACAGCCGATGACGATATGATGTCGGAATAAAACCCGTTCTCGTCCATCGCCTGTTTCTGTTTCAAGGCTGTGCCGTCTGCCATATACATCGCCTTGCCGACCGTCCACTTGATATAGTCGTTGTCGGGTGGCAGGTTGAAGAAGTATTGATGAAAGAGTTGGATGTGTGCTCTCGCCTCCATCGTGAAGTTCGCTTCCAATTTGGCCCGTTCCGCCAAAAAAGGAATGTCGCCGTCCAATACATATATCTGTTGCCGCTCCTTGGTGACCAAAGAGATGCAGCACCAGACCGTGAAGCCGCAGATGACGGCGCAACCTCCGATGGTTGCGAGTACCGTCATCATGGCAAGTTTTGTTTTCTGCGCTAAAGATTCTATAAGCATATCGTTTTGTTTTAAGATTACATTCACTTGGATTTGATGACCGAACCTGCCGCACCAGCCGTAGCACCAACAGCACCTCCGGCGATAGAACCTGCCGTAGCAGCCATGCCTGTAACAGTGGAACCTGCAGCGGAAGCCGCACTTGAACTTACACCGCCGGGAATCAGCCAAGAAGCCACTTCGGGAACAAAGCGGATGATGTAGGCACCCACCAACATACCCATCGCATACATACAGTTGGAGCCGATACCCTGCAATCCCAATGCACCAATCTGCTCCCACGAATTGACTGAGCCGTGCAGGAGGTGGTTGTAGGCTACCATGTCCTGCTGGAGATTATAAAGCAGGATGAAGTCAATGTAATAAAGGCACATATAGGTGACGAAGCCCCATAACGAGAGGGAAAGGAATTTAGACATCCATTGGCTCCATGCCGAATTCCAAGGCGGTGCAAGTGACAGAGCGAACATTATCGGGCAGAATATCATCATAATGGCGATGAATATCCGTTGCGCCACCAATATGCCGTAATAAGACATCTGGAATATCAGTTCTCCGATAAATCGTATGACATCGTTAATCCACTCGCTGACTTTTGTCTCGGCAGCTACAGCCGCACGTTGGGCATAGTTGTTGATGGTGCTGCCCAAGTTCTCCACATTATAGATGAGCTTGTCCCACCAAGCCGCATCTTCCCCGATGGCAGCCACTTGTTTGGCAGTTGCAATGGAATCCTGAACGGCTCTCAGCCGGTCCAGGTATTCACTCTGCTTTTGTGCTACCTTTAGCTCGAAAGCGGCCACTTCTTTGTTTTTGGAGTGTGCCATCGCTTTGGTGGCTGACTCCAATCCCTTGCCCGGTACTTGCAATGCGGAGCAGATCCACGAAGAGGAAGAGATACAGATGGAGATGCCGACAATACGGAGCAGCTTCATTACATCCATGCCGCGCCGTCCGAGTATCATCATCCAACACTCGTAAGAGCCGGCACAGAGGGCAAGCAACAGCCCGATGATACGTGCCAGTCCGACCGCATCACCCAACACCGCCACATTCGGGAAGGTTTCCATTGCGACCAACAGCTTGTCCAGACTCTCGTCAATGGCAGGCAAACCTATGGTCAGGAAAATTGATAATACATTCATTGTTATTCTTATTTTACAGTTAATAATGCGTTGCTGCCACAGCACACAGATGGGCGGTCTGATTTACCAGTTTCTGCATCTTCGTCTTGGCTTCCTCGTAGGCTTGCTGCCGTTTGGCATTTTCCAATCCGTAGCCGACACCCGTCTTGTGGATATAGGCGATGCCGGAACAAAGAATTTCATTCTGCCGGCTTAACTCGTCCACCTGATATTTGAGCTTACCGTTACTTTTCTTCATGCAATAGAGCAACCCGTCCGTAATGCAGTCCTGCATACGGTCAAACTCGTCCTTGTAGGAGGCGTAGGTCAAATCAACCGACCTGTCAGCCTCGCGAACCAGCTCTTCCTTGTATAGTTCCTCGATGTATTTGCACTCCGTTTCCACCTTCTTTACTTTCTGCCGCTGGGTCTCTTCTGCCGTCACACGGGTAGGCATGATACGCTTGACATCAGAGTCCTTTTCCTTAAAGCGAACCCGGAAACCGGAATTGAAGCCTGCCCATTTCCAATACATTTCCGCACCGGAATACTTGTTGTGCAGGAAGTAATAGTACCAGTCGGGAGCGAAATCCCAAGGCCCATTCTCCATAGACTTCCATTGTTTCTCTTTCTCCTTGTCACGGGCCGGGCGTTGGGAAAAAGAACTGAATGGAATTGCCAGTATCAGCATACAAAGCAATGCCCTTGTTATATTTCTAACCTGCATATCCTTGATTCCATTTATTGATTACTCTATTCGCTATCTCGTCCTTGACATTGGAGTTCAAAATCTCCCAGATATAATCCGGTTTCCAGCCGCAATCCGTTATTAGGAAGCAATACAGATTGGCATTATCAATGATGTGCCGCGCCCTGTCGATGGATGTTTTGAGAGTCATCACCAGATTCAGTTTCTCATCCATACTCGCCTTCATCAGGTTGATGCCCGAAGCAGCCACGGAAGCATAGAGCTTGTAACAATGGCTTATCTCCCTTGATATGGCTACATTGGCATCCGCATAGTACCAACCGACAAACGGCTTCTTTGATGCTTGCTTGAAGGTGTTGCTCGTAAAGTCCTTATACTCTTTGATTAACTGATAGAGCGAGTTGGCGGTGCTTGATATGGCTCCTGCCAATACAAGGTACGAATGGGCATTGCCCAACTTGGTATCGAGGGTAGTCCGTACATCGTTGAACTTGATGGCTCCCTTGGTTACAAGCGACTGTTCCCCGAAACTGGTAGCCACCCGTTTCAATGCCTGGTCTTCATCCTTCTTCACGGCTTTGTGAAGAGCAATCAAGGCTTCGATGGTCGGAAGGTCTTTCGGAATAACAAAGGCGAAGGACCTTGTAGACAATAAAATTGACAATGCAACATAGATGATAATTCGATGTCTCATACCCATACGCTTTTAGTTGTTAGCCGCCACCAGTCTGTTCCAGTCATTGATAAGCCCACCAACATTGTTTTTCATTGTCACCACATTTGCCCAACCCTCTGGGTCAATGGCAAAGAACAAGTCATTAGCGGTAGCATACTGAGCCATCAGTATCATACCTTCCACCTTGTAGCGGATTTCCAGTAATCCTGAATAGATGCTGTTAGCCAATGAGAGCCTTTCGTATCGGTCAAGCATATTATAGCCGTCACTTTTCTTCTCAGCCGTACCTTGTCCTTTGAGGGGATTCTGTATCGTTGCATTGTTCACGATATTCACGAAGTTGCCCACCAACTGCTGGGTTTCCGTCACAAGGTTGCCCAGTTCATTCAGGCATAGCAACTTGTTGGAGAACTTTGCCTTGCTTACCGTTTGGATAAGCTCCGGCACATCTTTGAGGATGTCGTATGCGCATAGTCCAATCTCCTTGTAGTATTTGCTTTCCGTACCGAAGCCCGACACGTTCTGTATTGTCACCTTATAGAGTTCCTTGATGGTAGCCATGCTCACGGTATAGAGTTCCACCTTCTTCTTTTTCTCGGCTATTGAGTCCAGCCTTTGGTTATGCTGACCCTCAATCAGCTTTTGAGAGGCAAGGTTGCTACTTACCACCTTGATGCAGTTCTTGTCTATGACTACCTTCCATGCGGCGAATAAATTTGGAGTGGCCACTATTATTATGAGTGCCACAAGCATCATTCTAATTCTTACCATAACGACATTACTTTTTGTTGTTGATTGACTTTTCTTGCGAATACCAGATACTTGTCATCACCGGCTTGCTTCCTGTCCGCCTCGATTCTCGTGATTGCCTCCTGCATATTGCCATAGTAGGCAAGGTAAATCTTCAGGGCTTCCTTCTCTGTCCGCTCGGTGGTGTATGCCCAATAACATTCGGGCGGTTCCTCCACACCATAGACATCGGAGTTCTGTCCCCGGCATATCCATACCTCCTTGAAGTAGTTGCGCCCCTCCCGGTTGTTTAGGGCGTTGATGGTAAAGATCTGCTGCCGCTGTATTTGGGTCAGTCCCAATATAGCGGCTATCTCATCGTACCTGTCCTTAAACTTGGTCTGGTCTAACAATATCTTCACATCGGAGTTGTTGATGATGGCTTCCTTTACGATGGGCGAATCTATCACGTCATTCAATTCCTGAGTGACCACTCCGGCAATGCCGTGGAACTTCCTGACCGTTTTATAGAGGTACTTGATATACTCTGCCATCGTAGGCGAAGCGATAGCTTTCCACGCTTCCTCGATTATCAATGCCTTGCGACCTTTCTTGATACGCATCTTCTGAAGGAATACGTCCATGATTATCAGCACCACGATAGGGAAAAGCACGGGATCATCCTTTATTTTATCAATCTCAAAGACGATGAACCTTTCATCAAAGAGGTTTACATCCAAGTCGGAGTTCAGCGTGGTTCCCAACTCGCCACCCCGGTAAAACTGCTTCAAGATGGCGGCGAAGTCCCGGATGCCGAAACTGATTTTCTCCTGCGAGGTGATTTGCGGGATGCGCTCCAAGGCAAACTCATAGTAGGAGTTGAAGGACAGTTCCTTTACCCTGAGCCTGCGTTTCTGTACTTCCAAGTAATCAATCTGTTTCTCAATCTTTATCAAGAAAGAGTTTTCATAGAGTTCCTTCTTGAATTTCTCCATAATGCACAAGGCACGCTCCCTTTCTGCCTGAGTAGCCCCTTGGTCATGGGCAAGCGCATTTAGGGAACGGTATTGACGAATCAGCTTTTGTCTGTGAGCCTCGGTAGGCAACATCAACATACGGTTCTCCTCAATCTTGGAAGGAGGCTCTTCCGTATTTATCAGTTCGTCTATGTCCTCCATTCTAGTGGAATAATTATCATAGTCTTCTTCCATCTTTGCGTCCACCAGCAACTTCTGACGTAAGCCTTCACGTTCCTTCTCTGTGAATTTCTCAAAGGGATGGAAATAGGCATCGTAATACTCCACGATGGTTTGGTTTACTAACATATCCTCTATCTTCGTGGGCAATTCGTTCCCTTTGAATATCAGAAATATGAGTGATTTCAGGAAGTTCTTCTTCTCGCCAAAGTTCAGTTCGTATTCTTCCTTAGTCACCTTAAAGGGATTCATGGAGATAGGCTTCTCCTTGGTATAGGAGATATACGTGCCACCGAAGTAACCGCAGATTCCTTCGTATGAATCGCCCGTATCTACCATCACCACATCCGTATTCTGTTCCAACAACTGACGGACAACCGAGTTTGTATGAAAAGATTTTCCGCTTCCGCTCGGACCAATGCAGAAGAAATTGGCATTGTCGGTCATTTTGACTTTGCCTTCCTTTCCCGTGAAGTCTATGCAGACCGGCAGTCCTTGTCGGTCTGTATAGTAGGTGGTCAAAGGTGTCTGTTCAGACTCCTTTAAGTGTTCTTTAAAGAAAAAGCACAATGCTGCATCCGAGAGTGTAAGGAAGAGGTCATAGTCAGGATTAAAAGCGTATGCGTTTCCGGGAAAGCTGTCTGTGAATAGCTCCAACTGGTTATAGGCTGTCCGTGACGGCATAATGCCGCACTCATATAACTTGGTCTCTATATACGAAGTAACCGGGGTTACTTTATCCACGGGACAACTGACCAGAATATTGAAGTTCGTATATACCAACATGGAACTGTCCACGGCAAGTCGGTTCAACACTTCCTCGATGTCAGCCTTGGCAATCTTGTTGCTTGGGTCAGGCATGGAGCCGTGACGCTTTGCTTTGCCTTGCAGCTTACGGAGTAACTTGCGTTGGTTCGGTATCTGTACTACCTGGTTAAACACCACACAATCCGAAAAAGGTATGTTGGTCAGGAACGAGAACAGGTCGGTAGCAATGCTGTAGCCGTTGATGTTGGTCTCAGTATATGGTTTGATAATCGACGGCAGGTTTATCTCGTCTATATCCACCAAAGGGTAGGAACGGATAATGCGTTCCCCTGTTCTCAGGTATTCGTCCGAAGCCTTGAAGTTGGTCATGGAGAATGCCCCGTGCCGGAACTGGAATGCCATGAAACGGTGGCAATACTCGTCAGTTTCGGCTTTGGAGAGCTTGCGGTGCCGGATGCCCCGTGCCGTCAGGATGTCATCCACCTTAGAGACTTTTGTATGAAAGTCCAGCCATATCTTCGGGTCGTACTGCACGAACTGGCTGCGCTGCGCCTCCTGTGTTACTATCAGGTACGTGCATATCTCCGTGAACTCCCTTCCCTCGAAATAATTGAAATAGCTCCGGGTTAGGAACTCCGCATCTTCCGGCACGTCATGGTGGTAGGCTTGCTTGCAGAGGATGTCCTGCTTTTGCAAGGCATAGCCCTCACCGAGGGTCTGCACCACATTGGATAGCACATCCTGAAAGCGTATGTACTGTCCGGCATCGGTGCAGAGCTGCTGCACCGGGTTGGTCATCTCGAAGATGACGGACGGCTCGCCCTTGGCTGAAAAAAGGACGACATTGCCGTCCGTTTCCTCCAGCCCCGTATAGAGGCCGTCAAAGACTTTTTTCTTGTTTTGTGCCATAATTAGGAGCTTTTTCTCAGTTTGTTATAAATATAAATGCCCTTGTCTCTCCGCTTGTTGTGCAGTCCTCCGCGCTGTTTGATGAAGATGGTCACCAGCCCGATGACTGCCATGACAAGCATGGCGATGAATCCGGCGAGCTTTCCCAATACAATGGAGAACAGTATGAATCCGACAAACGACACACCGATGGCCAATGCTGCCAACGTGAGGAAGCGTCCACGGATGCCCATGAATTCCAGCGGTTTTTGCAGTCCCTTGAATACGGGAAATCCCTCCTGATTCATCGTCATTCTATTGTTACGTCATTGTTATTTGAAGAACAACGGAAGAGCCTCGGAAAGCGCGATGAAGGCGATACAGCCACCGATGGTGAGCATGATGGTCTTCTTCACGTCCTGGTCGCCGTTTGACATCTTGAAATACACGTTGAAAGCTCCCACCAAGGCGATTACGGCTGCGATTGCCTTCATCAGGTTGGAAACCGGGGTCTGGTAGGAACTGATTTCGGTGGTGGCTTTTGTGAAGCCGGCCGCACCTTTGCTTGCCGCCATCATGTCACCTACGGAGATTGTCAATGCGGCTACCGCCAACAAGCTTTTGTGTGCGAAAGAGGAACCCATGAAGCGGTCATACGCACGTTTAAGTCTTTTCTTGAATTGCATTTTTTGAAATTGTTTATCTGATTTCATCACCAAAGGAACAGAGGTCGCTAAAGGAACGGGGGGCTTCTTTGGGGAAGCTATATATGGTTTGTCGGGTAAGTTTGCCTTGCTATTTGGCATTCTCACAGTCGGCTATAAGTGAGCCTAAATCGCAAATGCCGTTTTCCACCATCTTGTTGACTTCCACAACGAGGTCTTCCACAAGGATGCCATCCGTCATAATGGCTTCACGGAAACCGGGGCGGTGGAATGGCTGTTCGGAGTTGGATTCAGGTTGCTCCCGATCTGATTTTGTCTCAGAGTCAGAATTTTCCTGTTCCTCTGGTTCATTTTCTTTCTGCTTCGGTTCATCCCGGCTGATTCTGAATGGCTTGAAGGTCTTTGCTTCATCCGATATGTCTATGTCTTCTTCTGATTGCGATTCCAGTTCTACCGCCTGTGCAGCCTTGGCTTTCAGGATGTCAAGGACTATCAACGCGGCATAGTAGAACAGGAGGGCGATGAAGAGCAGGAATACTATTTGTCCGTATTGCATGGTGCTATGTTGTTATAAAGTGAATACTACGTGTCGATTATTTCCTGTGATTGGCAGGAAACTCAGTCCCAACTTGACGGCTTTGCTCTCCAATTTGGTTTTGCGCTCGAAGTTGTCCGTGGCATATAGCAGGACACGCTCGTCGCATACGACATACCCCAGGCTTTTGAGCCGTGAGCGGATTCTTACCCTTGCACGGTTGGAAACCACTTTGAGCTGCGTCAGCGGTTCAAGCCCGAATATCACGTGCCGCCTTTCCCGTTTGACCAGTTCAATACGGGTTTGGGATATGATACAGGAAGTTTCCGTCCGGCTACGTTTCAGTCCCAGCTTGACGGCGATGTTACATACATTCGACCGGCTTATCCCCAAATCGCGGGCCATTTGCGTGAATGACTTGTAATGGAAATGCCTGCGGATATAGTCGGCACGCTCCATCCATTTCGTCTTGGCGACTTTTACCAGCCCAAGTTTACGCGCTTTCTGCTTGACAAGGGTTTCGCTTATTCCCAATGCCATGGCGGTATGGGAAGTAGTTTCCACCGGGTAGAGTTCTATCAAGAGAGTTGTCATCCGGTCAGTCCATTGGATTGTTCTCATGCTTTTGCCTCCTTATAGTTGGTGAAAAGCGACTTGTTGTCACGGCGGTACTGTGCAAGCTGTGGCAGGTAGGTCTTGAAGAAGGTGCGGACAATGGCGTTCACCATGTCGGAACGGCTACGATTATGGATGTTGCACTCGTCCAATGAGTCGGCAAGGTCACGGTCTAACTTGCAGATCATCCTTTCTCCTTTATCTTCCTGGGCATTGTTTTCAAGACAGGACAGGAAGTCTTGCCAATAGTCGGAGTTATCCAATACCGGGGTAAGCCATTCTTCTACACTTTCCGATTGCTTCTCAATAGTCGTTTCCGTATGCTCATCCGTAAGTGTCATTTCGGGGTCATTGATGCCTTTGAGAAGGTCATCTATTTCGGGTATGTCTTTTGTCATTGCTATATATGTTGATGGTTATTGATTCTCGTTTTCTTCGGGTTGATTCTCTTTCGCTTTGCCTTTTAATTCCGCTTCCAGATTCCCGGTCAGTTGTATTCCCGTCAATTTAGGTTCACGGATGGGTGCCGTCGTATCGAAGATGTAGGAATAGATACGTTCAAAGACAGGGGTAACGATGCCAACCTGCTTATCCAAAGCCGCCATCGTACTGAAACGCTCCATGTCGGCACGCTTGGGAATCCTGCCCGTCACGACTCCGTAGTTGCAGAAGGTCTCTCTGGTGTTCTCCCAAATGACCAGTTCGGAGCGTTTTCCCACTCTGCCGTCATGCAGGTTGGGGACAATGAAAAGCTGTGCCTTCATATCTTCGCCAACGGCTTTTCGCAGACGGTCAATAAACATAAGGAAGCTGGCGGTGGAGGGAACGGTCATCAGATCGTAATGGAAAGGCACAACAATAATGTCCGAGTTTACGAACATCGGCACCAGTCCGTCCGCTTGCAGGCTGCCGGGGGAATCCATCAGCACGACATCCAGGCTTTGGTCATTGTGCATTTTCTCTATAAGGGAAATAATCGCTTTTTTGTCGTTGGCCTCGTATGACAGCACATCATAGGGCACATACTGCACATCGTATTTCTTGATGTCAGCCTTGCGGCACTTGATGATGGAGTGCTGGAAGTCGCAATCGACTATGGCAACACGCACTCCCTTCGTCACCAGATAGTTGGCGAAGGTCACGCAGAGGGTGGTCTTGCCCACGCCTCCTTTTTGATTGGCGAATGTGATGATGACCGGTGTCTGTATCATTTTTCCGTGCGATGAATTATTTTTAAGGCAAAATTATCGCACGTGTAACCCGGAAAACGAAATGCGCAACACTTATATGCTCTTGGTTAAAGTAACCGGGGTGCAAGGGTTCGTGTTATCGGGGTATCACGGTTTGATGCGCCCGAAAAGTGGACGGCAGCACGTCCCTGTTTTATCGCTTCAAGGTACGTCCGTCGTCAATATCGTCATAGTTGCCTTTCTGTCCGACTTCCCATTCCCGTTTTTCATCGTGGCTGCCTTCTCCGTAGTCTCGCATCTTGTTATGACGGAAGAGTGGATTATTGGCTGGGTGCTTCGGGTGTGGTTGTTGCTGTTTAATCGGTTTTCTTTTCAGTCGCTCCAGATTGAAGCCTTCTTCTGAAAGGTTGATGATGATATGCTTCTTGAAGTTGATGGCGTATGTGGCATCTTCCTCTTGACGGATGATGAAGCCTTCTTCACGAAGGGAGCTTCTGACAGAGGTAATGGTTTCATCATTAAAAATTTCTCTCAGGCGATTGATGGCATCCGAATGGGATTGTGGCCTTTCTGACGAGAGGGCAACAAGGTCGGGGCGGTTTACCTTATAGATTTTGCAAAGCAAATCACGTTCTACCTCTGTGGTGGGTTGGTATTTCTCTACAAGCTCGATGCGGTTGTTACGGTCTATGGCTTCTGCCATAAATGGTTTCAAGGGACGGGATTCTCCGTTGAAGTAGATGACACCTTTTTTGATATAGGCATGATGCTTCTTCAATTTCTGGAATATCTCACCTTGGGTAATCTTAGGATTGAGGGTAAGCAACCGGTCAATGAAATCCTCCATGCGGTCAAAGCGTTGTTCGGGAGTGGCGAAATCCAACAGTTCTTCTACAGCCAACACTCTTGCACCGTGGATGACGGTCTTATTGGCGTGGTCAACGAGTATGTAGCCGTATGCTGCATCCTTCTTTCCGAAAAATACGATGTCAATGCCGAACTTGGTTTTCAATTCCTTTTGCAGTTCTTCCTTGTTGGAACTTATATCACGATACTTTTTGAGGATGCTCCGAAGCTGGCGGTTACATGCTCTGTTGTAGTAGCCTTTCTTATACAATGCCTCAATGTCGCTAAGAGGAAGTTTCTCCTGTACCTTGCCGCCATGTTTGACAAAGACGGTGCCGTCTTTCTGATAGACCTCGTAACCCATCGAAGTCATTATCGCTTTAAACTGGGCAAAAGAGGAGAAGGTGTATTGTTTGGCGACATCCAAATCTTGCTCCACTTTCTGTTTCCGGTCATTGCCAAGTATGCGGTCTATCACTTCCTGTGAGCGTCTGCGCTCATGGTCATGCTGTATCTTCTTGCCATCGGGAGCGATGCGGGAGGTAACGATATGCAGATGGGTGTTATCTGTATCATAGTGGGAATAGACTAATAAGGGTTGTCCTTCCTCTCCATATCCCATTTCTGAAAGATAGCGGTGGGCGAAGTCCAGTAGTTCTGCCTCTGTCATTTCATGTCCCTTGCAGGAAAAGGCGACGTGGAACTGTGCCTTTTGGATTCGGGTGTTTCGGGAAGTGTACTCCTGAAAGTATGTGACCAGTTCCTCCGGGGTAGGCTTTCCGAATGTGCCGAGTGTGCCGAAGTTCTGCATTTCGAGCATACGGGCAACACCTTTCGCTACTTTACGTTCATTATAACCGACTGCATGGAAGTTCGAGCTTCCGGGTAATATGGTGGCTATCATACTTGGGTGACTTTATCTTTGGATAATATGACTATGGTGTTTTGATAGGATGTAACCGTGGTTACTCGGTTCATAATATCAAGAATACTATATAATAAGGTATAAGGGAACTCTAAAACTATAGTTTGATAGCCCTGCGAGTCGCGGTTTCAAGGTCTCTCTTTATCTCGTTCAGTGTTTTCTGGGTTTCAAGTATAACCGGCATCAAGACCTCACGGATATAGCTGGGTGGAAGTAACCCAGCTACCGCAAGTTCATTAGCTCTCTTAACCGACTGGTTCAGGTTACTGCCTGCCCAAGATAGTTCTTCCCGGAACTTTCGGTAAAACGTACCAAGGTTATTGATTAGTTCTAACCGTTGTCTGGCATCGGTGTTTGAATACTCAGCCATTGCAGAACGAACATAAGTTGCAATGGTCATCTTTTTCTCTTTCAATTTCTCTTTGAGCGTTGATTGCTCCTCCGGGGTCATTCGTACCTTTATGTACTTGGTCTTTTGAGTCATCATACAATAGTCCTTTAGTAAAATTGGTTTCCTGAACCTTCTTTCGCAGGGCGAAACAGCGAGAAATCGCTCCGATGCGGCAGCAGTCGGCAAGTCACCTTTTCAGGACGAAACGGAGTTTTGTGGCCACAAAGGTACAACTTGCTTGACAAATCCTGCAACGCAGTTCGATGTCCTCCAAGGTTCGTTTTACGACAAAATTACCGCTGAAACTCCACCCGGAAAGAAATACGCAACAGAATTTTTTGAAAGCGGTGTTCTCTAACCGAGATTACTTTAACCCGATAACCAAGGATATAGGATTGCTCGTTTCCCATAGTGCGAAGTGTCTTGATACGGTGCTATCAAGTTACCGTGGTTACTATAACCAAGAGGATGACCTATGCCGATAGTTCGGTGTCTGATGATGGAGGTTATCAATAACTCTGGTTCTATGGTATCGTATAATTACGGTTACTCGAAATCTGCATAACTGAGTAACATAACCCAAAGGTAGCTTTACCACCAAACCAAGAAGTCTGTATCTCACTACATCTGATGATGTAATACTCGATGCGATTATTCCCAAGTTTCCGTAGATAGTTGATACGATTAACCCTATGCTCATCATCCAAGGATAACATGGTATCATTTGCCAAGACAAAAGGGAAAAAGAGTATTCCAACCTATGTATTCAGAGTAACTGATACTTTGGACGGAGAGATACTTTAACATAAATATCAAGGTATAGGAAACCATAGTTCGATATAATCTAAGTGCTTGAAACCGAAGGTAAAAAGTCTATTGAATTGCTATAAAAAGTAATGATATTTCTTGGTTATATCACTGATTTTCATTATATTTACATATAGAAATAGCCTTTGATTGGCTACATTATTTACGCTAAAAATTGAAAGTTATGTTGTTTGAATTGCTATTCCTTATATACTTGCTACCGGTGGTGTTCTTGTTCGTCCTACTACTTAGGTTTGCGCGTTTTCTTATTGTCAACGTGTTCAGGACTGCTATCTGGATTATCAAGAAATCGTTTGTTCTTTTGTGGAAGGGACTGGTTTTGCTCGCTGTCGTGACAGTAGGGAATATTACTGCCAACTGCAATCAAACAGATAGTGGTAGGTACTGAAAAAGCCGCACCAATCAAATAATGACTGATACGGCTCATTGGGGAGTAAACTAAATCTTCCCTATGGTTAAGGATTAGCTTCTACACATCAACTAGAAACCTTTACCTTTGCTTCTTTCATAAACGACTTCCTTTCTTGAATCGCAATTCAGCAGGCGAAATTGAACAGTGCAACCCGTAGGAATGTCCTTGGGTAGTTGTTTGACAAGTTCCGCAATGACTTCATCCACATTGCTGAAACCTATATCCGTAAGTTCGCTTACCACATCACCCTTGAAATAGGCACGACCATAAATCATCATCTTCTTTGAGATACGGAACAACTTGTCTTCTGAGGTTTCAATGTCCTTTGCTTTTCCTTGCTTGCTCTTCTTGCTGCTAAAGAAGATGAAGTCTATGACCTTTGCGTTCAGTTCCCATGCTGGAGTGAAATCCAACTTTACATATCCACGGGTAATGTTAAGACCATGACTGTGATTCATTCCGAAAGCCACTTCATACAAGTTGGCATCACAATCATTTTGGGCAATAGTGCCCCAAGTATGCCGGAAGGTATAATAGCAGTAGTAGTCCTCTTTCTTCATCCCCATATCCATACAGATTTTACGGATGCCAATATTCACATTTGCGTTAAAACTATCGGAGTTGCTGTACCGCTGGTGGAAATTGAACAGGTATTCATCCTTTTCGTCTGACAGGTACTTGTCAAAAGTAGATTGGATGAATGGTTCAACTCGCATTTCTATGTAGGCTTCATCCCGACGGCTATGCTTGGTCTTGGCTCTCTTATAGCCGATGACACCATCTTTGTAATCCTCTTTTTTGAGTTCATACATATCAACCGTGTTGATTCCACCCAAGCAGAGGGAGAGGAGCGCCACGTCTCTGCCCAATTCAGGAAGAGAAGAAATCATCTTGCTTTGAGGAAGAGGACGATTGAAAAACTCACGGCAAGCCTCGGCACTGATGGCACGTTGAACAGTGCTATCAGACTTTGGAATTTGTATCTTATTCCAAGGGTTGAACTTAATGCGAATCATTCCACGTTCTTCATCATTCAGCTCCATGATGGCTTTTTTGTAAATCTGCCGAACACAAGTAGGGTACATTTCCTTTGCGCGATTCGTCTTAGACAACTGTTCAATCCATAAATTCAATACAGTAGAAGTAAGCTGGCTAAACATGAGTTGGTTTGAACCTACATATCGCTCCAAATGATTAACGGCAAGATGATAGTTCTTAGCCGTCCGTTCATGTCCGTTCTTTTCCATTTTACCAATGAAGATTCGAGCATATTCGCTGAAACATACATCAGCATCATTCTTTAATAGATACTCGATAACCTCTTTTATATCCCAGTGGTCAGCACACACTCGATTCAACCGGTCGGTGTATTGCCGAATGAGCATTGCGCAATACTCATTGACAACCGGGTCTGTCAATTCACCATTTTTTGCGATGTGGGCTTCATCAACGATTTTGTTCGTCTTGATGTAACTTGACTTACGCTGATGCGTCAGTCTGATGTAAACCGTGTAAAAGCCATCGCCTCGCGGTTTCTTTACCGTTGCTTTTAATGTCGTCATATCCTTCTTTTAATTTTAAGGGGTAAATACTCTAAAATAATCCGGGGTAAACAGGGGTAAACATGGTGATTTCCGGGGTAAACATATGGAAAACATTTCCGTTCATTTGGCTCATTTTTTGCGGTCAAGTGTACGAACCGTCCCAGCGCAAATCAGGCTGTAATCACCTATAAAACGGTAGATTACAGCCTGATATAAAGATTTTCTATTTAGAGTATTATTCCTCTATTGCAGCCTGCGCCGCCGCCAGTCTTGCAATAGGTACGCGGAATGGAGAACAACTAACGTAGTTTAGTCCTACTCTGTGGCAGAACTTCACTGAAGAAGGTTCGCCACCATGTTCACCGCAAATACCACATTTCAAATCCGGACGGATAGCACGGCCTTTTTCTGTTGCCATACGAACCAATTGTCCCACACCATTCTGATCGAGAACCTGGAATGGGTCTACTTTCAAAATCTTCTTTTCCAGATAAACAGGAAGGAAAGAAGCAATATCGTCACGAGAATAACCGAAGGTCATCTGCGTCAAGTCATTTGTACCGAATGAGAAGAATTCAGCAGAAGAAGCAATACGGTCGGCTGTCAAAGCTGCGCGCGGGATTTCAATCATTGTACCTACTTTGAAGTCAATGCTGTTTCCCAACTCTTCGAACAACTTCGCTGCCTCTGTACGAATCACGTTTTCCTGTTCCTTGAATTCATACAAGATACCAGTCAGCGGAACCATGATTTCCGGATGAGTCTCCACCCCTTCTTTCTTCAATTCCAATGCAGCACCCAAGATAGCGCGTGTCTGCATCTGAGTAATTTCAGGATATGTGTTTCCTAAGCGGCAACCACGATGACCCAACATCGGGTTGTGTTCGCACAACGATTCTACGCGTTGTTGGATATACTGCAAACTTACGCCCATTGTATCCGCCATCTCCTGTTGTCCCTTCAAATCATGAGGAACGAACTCATGCAAAGGAGGATCGAGCAGACGTACAGTCACCGGACAGCCCGCCATTGCCTTAAAGATACCCTTGAAGTCCGCCTGTTGGTACGGAAGAATCTTAGCCAATGCCTTGCGACGCCCTTCAGCATCTTCTGCCAGAATCATTTCACGCATTGCCTTAATCTTTTCACCTTCAAAGAACATATGTTCCGTACGGCAAAGACCGATACCCACCGCACCGAAGTTACGTGCCACTTCCGCATCATGAGGAGTATCCGCATTGGTACGTACTTGCAGACGGGTATATTTATCAGCCAGTGTCATCAATTCTGCAAAGTCACCGGAAAGCTCGGCAGCTTTCGTCTCTACCTTACCATTATATACTACACCCGTACTTCCGTTCAGAGAGATGTAATCACCTTCTTTCAGCACCACACCGTCAATTTCCACCGTACGTGCCTTATAGTCAATATTCAATGCACCAGCACCCGACACACAGCATTTACCCATACCACGGGCTACCACAGCAGCGTGAGAAGTCATACCTCCACGGGCAGTCAGGATACCTTCGGCGACAGCCATACCCGCCAAGTCCTCAGGAGAGGTCTCGATACGAACCATCACCACACGTTTGCCGGCAGCATGCCATTCGGCAGCTTCATCAGCGAAGAATACAATCTGACCAGTTGCAGCACCCGGAGAAGCCGGAAGACCACGAGTCAGGATTTTTGCTTTTTTCAAAGCATCCTTGTCAAATACAGGGTGGAGCAATTCATCCAGCTTATTCGGTTCAACGCGCATCAAGGCTGTCTTTTCGTCAATCATACCCTGACGGAGCAAATCCATAGCAATCTTCACCATGGCAGCACCCGTACGTTTACCGTTACGTGTTTGGAGGAACCAAAGCTTACCTTCTTGAACGGTGAACTCCATGTCCTGCATATCTTTATAGTGATTTTCCAATTTTGTCTGAAGCGCATCCAATTCTTTATAGATTTCTGGCATAGCTTCTTCCATAGAAGGATATTTTGCTGCACGTTCTTCTTCGCTTACTCCGGCCAGTTGAGCCCAACGTTGGGAACCGATCTTAGTAATCTGTTGCGGAGTACGGATACCGGCTACTACGTCTTCACCTTGCGCGTTAATCAGGTATTCACCATTGAAAAGGTCTTCACCTGTAGCTGCGTCACGTGAGAAACAAACGCCGGTTGCGGAAGTATCTCCCATATTACCGAATACCATTGCCTGTACGTTTACGGCTGTTCCCCATTCGTCAGGAATACTTTCCATCTTACGGTAAAGGATAGCACGTTCATTCATCCATGAATCGAATACAGCACAGATGGCCCCCCAAAGCTGTTCGTATGCACAAGTCGGAAAATCTCTTCCTGTCTGTTCTTTTACGGCAGCTTTAAATTTCTTCACAAGCTCTTTCAGGTCTTCCACTTCCAGCTCGTTATCAAGTTTCACACCTTTCGCTTCTTTCACCTCTTCGATGATAGCTTCGAACGGGTCAATATCTTCCTTATTAGTAGGTTTCATTCCCAAAACCACGTCACCGTACATCTGTACAAAACGACGGTAAGAATCCCATGCAAAGCGTGCATTACCAGTCTTGCGGATAATTCCTTCCACCACTTCATCATTCAGACCAAGGTTCAGAATAGTATCCATCATACCCGGCATAGATGCGCGTGCACCAGAACGTACAGATACCAACAAAGGTTTTTCAACATCACCGAATTTAGATTTCATCAACGCTTCCACATGAGTGATTGCTTTTACAACTTCATCTTTCAGCAACTCAACCACTTTATCACGTCCTAACGTGTTGTATTCCGTACAAACATCTGTAGTTATTGTGAATCCGGGAGGGACTGGAATTCCAATTAAATTCATTTCGGCAAGATTGGCACCTTTACCACCTAACAAATTCCTCATGTCGGCCTTTCCTTCTGCCTGACCATTTCCAAAGGTATAAACTCTTTTTTTATCCATAATATTGTGTTTAAAGTTACATTATGACTTTTTTCTGTTCGCAAATCTAAGGATATTTCGCAAATCAGAAAACTTTTTGCGAAAAAACTTTCTATCAAAATGCAATTTCGACATTACAATCTGTATTATTTCTACAGACACGAAAGTTTTCCAAAAAAAATACCTACTTTTGCAAAGTAATTATTAGACTGGTGTAAAAGTGGCAAGAAAGAAAAAAGAACTTCCCTTATTGGAGAAGATAACAATCATGGATGTGGCTGCCGAAGGAAAAGCCATCGCAAAAGTAAACGACCTGGTAATTTTTGTTCCCTACGTAGTGCCGGGCGATGTCGTAGACCTTCAGATCAAACGTAAGAAAAATAAATATGCCGAAGCAGAAGCGGTGAAGTTTCATGAACTATCGCCCAATCGTGCCGTTCCTTTCTGTCAACACTATGGCGTATGCGGCGGTTGCAAGTGGCAGGTGCTCCCCTATCCGGAGCAAATCAGATACAAACAGAAGCAAGTGGAAGATAATCTGAGACGTATCGGAAAAATCGAGCTTCCCGAGATTTCCCCGATTCTCGGTTCGGCTAAAACGGAGTGGTACAGAAACAAACTGGAGTTCACATTTTCCAATAAACGTTGGCTGACCAACGAAGAAGTCCGCCAGGATGTGAAGTATGACCAGATGAATGCTGTCGGTTTCCATATTCCGGGAGCGTTCGACAAGGTGCTGGCTATCGAAAAATGTTGGCTGCAGGACGATATATCCAACCGTATCCGGAATGCGATACGCGACTATGCTTACGAACATGATTATTCATTCATCAATCTGCGTACACAAGAAGGTATGCTGCGGAATATGATTGTCCGTACTTCTTCAACGGGCGAATTGATGGTAATCGTGATTTGCAAGATTACGGAAGAGCACGAAATGACACAGTTCAAGCAACTGCTTCAGTTTGTCGCTGATTCTTTCCCGGAAATTACATCTTTGCTATACATTATTAATAATAAGTGCAACGACACCATCAATGATTTGGATGTGCACATATTTAAAGGTAAAGATCATATCTTTGAAGAAATGGAAGGCCTGCGTTTCAAGGTAGGTCCGAAATCATTCTATCAGACCAATTCGGAACAGGCTTATAATCTATATAAGATAGCCCGTGACTTTGCCGGACTGACCGGAAATGAACTGGTGTACGACCTCTATACCGGAACAGGCACGATTGCCAACTTTGTCTCACGCCAGGCGCGCCAAGTGATTGGTATCGAATATGTGCCGGAAGCTATTGAAGACGCAAAGGTGAATGCGGAAATCAATGATATTAAAAATACCTTGTTCTATGCCGGCGACATGAAGGATATGTTGACTCAGGACTTCATCAATCAGCATGGACGCCCAGACGTTATCATAACAGACCCCCCTCGCGCAGGTATGCATCAAGATGTGGTTGACGTTATTTTGTTTGCCGAACCCAAACGGATTGTTTATGTAAGTTGTAATCCTGCTACTCAGGCACGCGATTTGCAGTTACTGGATGGTAAATACAAGGTGAAAGCTGTGCAGCCGGTAGATATGTTCCCTCACACTCATCATGTGGAGAATGTAGTATTACTAGAACTTCGATAAAAGAAAAAAGAAATGGAAAAAAGACCTAGAAAGACACCTGCTGAAAGAGCACGTGCCCAATATACGAACTATGCAGTCAGGGAACCGATGGAACTCATGGATTTCCTCGCTGCCAAAATGCCGGACGCAAGCCGCACAAAGCTGAAATCTTTGTTAAGCAAGCGGGTGGTATTTGTTGACAATGTGATCACTACACAATTCAACTACCCTCTTCAACCGGGAATGAAGGTGCAAATCAGCAAGCAAAAGGGAAAGAAAGAGTTTAATAACAGATTGCTGAAAATCGTATATGAGGACGCTTATATCATTGTTGTCGAAAAGATGCAAGGACTCTTGTCCGTCAATACGGAGCGTCAGAAAGAGCGTACCGCTTATACAATACTCAATGAATATGTACAACGCTCCGGACGCCAGTTTCGTGTGTATATTGTTCACCGTCTGGACAGAGACACTTCCGGCTTGATGATGTTTGCCAAAGACGAAAAAACACAGCGGACGCTACGCGACAACTGGCATGAGATAGTGACCGACCGCCGATATGTGGCCGTAGTGGAAGGAAATATGGAGAAAGACTATGATACGATAGTATCCTGGTTGACAGATAAGACTTTGTATGTAAGCTCCAGCAAATACGACGACGGTGGTTCCAAATCAATCACACATTATAGAACCATCAAACGTGCGAACGGGTATTCTCTTGTAGAACTTGATTTGGAGACAGGGCGCAAGAACCAGATTCGTGTGCATATGCAGGATTTAGGTCATCCGATTGTCGGTGATGGAAGATATGGCGGAGAAAACTATTCGAATCCTATCGGACGCATGGCACTTCACGCTTTCAAACTTTGTTTCTATCATCCGGTAACGGGAGATTTGATGGAGTTTGAGACACCTTATCCGGCAGATTTCAAGAAGCTGTTTCTGAAGAAATAAAAAATAAAAGCGGAACTCTAAAAAAAAGAGACTTCCGCTTTTTATTTATATTAAAATATTCATCTTCTATTGCATTTCCAATGTAAAAGGGAAACCTTTTGAATCTTCTGTCAAATAAAAAATTCCAGTCATTAATCCATGACGTATATTCACATCATCCATGTAGGAGATTCCATTTCTACCATAATCCAAAACAAGATTATTACTGTAACGATCCTCCCAATACCACTGAAAACGAAAATGGTCATATGGTTCACCGTTACGATAATATTGATATTCTTCACCAAAGCCATCCGAGTCAAAAGTAAACTCACTATATATATACCTTCCATTGGCAGCACTCATGCCGACATCTCCTGCCCATATCCTGCCGAACATCTGCTCTTCTAAGTCTTCATCGTCCTCACACGAAGTAAAGCCAACCAATAAAGTCAGCATCATTAAGATACCTGCATATCTCTTAACCATTTTCATAATCTTCCAGTTTATTGCGTTTATAAATACAAATTTAGCGTTTTTATTTTACTATACACTTCAAGCCATAAGTTTTTTGTACCTTTGCCCCGATAATATTTAAAAAATTACATGAAACTTCTTTGGCTCGATTTAAATAGCTCCTATGCACACTCCTCACTGGCACTCCCTGCACTCCATGCTCAAATAGCAGACGATACCACTATTGAATGGTGCGTAGTCTCTGCCACGATTAATGAAAATACCGGTAGCGTTGTCAATCAAATCTACCGTCACCAACCGGATATCATTGCAGCCACCAACTGGCTATTTAATCACGAGCAACTATTACACATCGTTTCACGTGCAAAAGCATTATTACCTCATTGCTGTATCATACTCGGCGGCCCCGAGTTTTTAGGAGATAACGCTGCTTTCTTATATAAGAACAAATTTGTAAGCGGAGTGTTCCGCGGAGAAGGCGAAGAAGTATTCTCTTTATGGCTAAAAGTGTGGAATCACTCAAAAGAAGAGTGGAAATCAATAACAGGCCTCTGTTATCTTGATGAAAACAATCAATATCAAGACAACGGCATCGCCCGCGTCATGAATTTCTCACAACTTATATCTCCTGAAAAGAGCCGTTTTTTCAATTGGAGCAAGCCCTTTGTCCAACTTGAAACAACCCGGGGATGTTTCAACACATGCGCTTTTTGCGTCAGTGGCGGTGAAAAGCCTGTCCGCACCATTCCTTTGGAAGCTATCCGTGGACGTCTGAATGACATTCACCAGCATGGAATCAAGAATGTACGCGTCCTCGACCGTACCTTTAATTACAACAATAAGCGGGCAAAAGAATTACTCGACTTATTCCGTAACTATCCGGACATCTGTTTCCATCTTGAAATCCATCCGGCTCTCCTTTCCGAAGAATTAAAGCAGGAGTTATCCGCCCTACCGAAAGGTCTATTGCATTTGGAAGCCGGAATTCAAAGCTTAAAAGAACCTGTTCTACAACAAAGCCGACGCATCGGAAAGTTATCCGACGCTCTTGAAGGATTAAAATACCTCTGCTCCCTGAAAAATATGGAGACACACGCCGACTTAATAGCCGGACTCCCACTCTATCACTTATCAGAGATATTCGAAGATGTCCGCACCTTAGCGGAATATGGCGCAGGAGAAATCCAACTGGAATCCCTAAAGCTGCTCCCCGGCACAGAAATGCGAAGAAGAGCAGAAGAATTAGGTATCCAATACTCACCGCTACCACCCTATGAAGTATTACAGACCCGTGAAATATCAGTAGACGAACTGCAAACGGCCCATTACCTGTCCCGCATGTTAGACGGATTCTACAATACTTCTACCTGGCAAAAGATTACCCGGACACTAATTCTGGAGAATCCGCATTTCTTACGTGAATTCCTCAATCATTTGGTGCAAACCGATGTCATCGACACTCCTTTAAGTCTGGAAAAAAGAGGACTTATCTTATATGATTTCTGTAAAAATCATTATCCGGATTACCTGACACAAGTCAGCATCGCATGGATAGAAGCAGGAATGTCTCTAAAGAAAGCTCCTGCTGAAAAGGTAAGGACAAAATGGCAAACACCTCCTGAAAATTGGGACGTTACATACGGTTCGTATAGAGATAATTTACGACTATGCTTCCTCCCCCTTGATGAGAATGGACATGGCTATTGGTTTGGTTTTGAATCGGAGATTCAGAAGATAACTCCTGTTTTTAAAGCTAAAAATTTATCATAATACATAATTATAATTCAACATGATAACAAGAACAATGAGCCCTGTAATGCTCAGAAAAGAAATACAGACAGACATAATTGAGAATATACTCCCCTATCTAAAACGAAACTACGATAATAAAATACGTAGAGCAATCGTCAAAAGCACTCATTTACCAATGATTTTCAATCCAATTCATTATTTCAGTAAAAAGACCCATAATGACTGGTACATCTTTTATTATGCCACCTCAAAGAAATGCGCAGATGACGCCGCCTGCCTTGCTATATCACTGGTACAAAGCGAAGAAGGAACTTATGTCTACGAGCAAGTGGTTTCGGGTAATCCGAACGACCCTATTTGTATTTTTCCCCCTCATTTCTTTTCACGCTATCATTCCAGATTCTTGAAAGATGAACTTATCAGCAAAATGGATCTCATCACACATTATTTTAAAAACAACTACATAGGCCTTATCACCGCTGGAACAATGTGGGGTAATCGATGTGCAATGAGCACTACCAATGGATACGCTTTCGGAGAAGTATTGGACTTTGAGGAACGTCTTTTCATTTTTAAGACTTACATCACAAAGGATTTAATAAGAAAGAATCAGACATTTGCAAAAGCATTCAATCAAATTGAAGAACAAAATATGCTAAAAGAGTTCATGAATATGAAAGACCCTGATAAGTATTTATTAGAATCGTTCGATTTCTATCTTAATGCTAAGTTCTAAGAGAATGTGACGTAAAGTGTGTCAGAGAAACCTCATAATTCAAAGATCCAATCTCCATACCTTATCCAACAATTCCTTATATACATTAAGCCCATTTCCTATCTGTAACCCATAGAAATGAACACCTCTTTCCTGCTCTCTACGAATCCTGCTTTCAGTAGACTTACAACAGAAGGCAAATTCAAAATCACTTATTATCAACACATCCGCCATCAGATAATTCTCCTTAGTCAAAGTATGAAGAATAGTCGTCAGCATTTCTTCCCCGTCCGTGCCACCAGAGAATTGCGAAACCATGAACTCCCTTACCTTTTTCCAATTTCCCGGATGTGCTGTATTCAGCACTTGAGCCCGCACCGAGAAAGAAAGCAAAAAGCATTTCCTGCATTGTTTTTTCGCCATTTGAGTGATTTCCATAAGCAAAGCTTTAGCAATGCTTTCTGCCTTTCCCTGCATCGAACCGCTTGTGTCAATCGCCACAATCATTGGTCCTTTTATTGGGCGAGGTTCTCTCCGCTTCGCTCGACTCTCCTGCTTCTTCCACACACTATCCGAACGACCGGAAAACAATTGCAATTGTCTCATAGCATATTTCATAAAGAACAAATCTTCTGTAGCAAGCTCCGCCAACAGTGCGACTTCTGTCGGCATCAGTGCCTGCAAGTCATTCCCCTCTTCCACCCCATGTATGTCCGAATGTGCCACAGATGAAGAAAGAGTTTCCGGGATGTATTGCTTAATCAACGTATCCAATTCGTCTGTCTGTTCTTTTTCCCTCCCCATGCAACTCACTATCTCTTTCAACTCCTTATATTTCACACTTATCATACGATACCGGCTCATTATACGATAATCTTTCATATTCGACCTGTCAACAGAACTTTCAAACTGTTTCTTACTGCTATTCAAACATCTTTGTTTTTCCTCCCGTATCTTCCGCCTATATGCCAAACTCCATTCATCACAAATCTTTTGAAACAAAATATCCATGTCAAACTCCCCCTGTTTCAGCAAGCTGTTATATCCACCTACATTCAGTTCATACTGAGAATACTGCCCCATCAAATAATCCGAAATCTTCTCCCATAACTCTTCTTTCCGCTCCAAGTCCTTAACATTTAATATTGCATTTATGTATTTCCATTCAATTTCCCTTCTCTGTTCTATTTGTTGAAAACAAGAAAGGAGCATTGAGAAAAATTCCAATATTGAGTTCTTTAATAAATCACGCAATATCTCATCATTCCACCACTGTGTTCCCAGACAATCCTCTAATACAGTAACCAAATATGCCATCAACACATCTTCCTCACCATACACAGGATATCTACCCGTATCTACAAATTCATCAAAAGCAGACGCATATACCGACAACTGTAATTCAATATCAGTCTCCTTCTTCATAACATCTCTCGCTGATTACAAATAGTTATAAGTAGTGATTCTATTCGCTTTTCACACTGCCGGGCATATTTTTTTATATATTGCCTATCATTAGCAGAGACAAATAAGTTTTCAGTCCATTGCGCATCTGCCATCTTTCCAACCAGATGCACTTTGAGCTCCTCACATTCCCTCATCCACATATCCAACATCTGTTTGTCATTAGAGGAAGATTCTTCCCGCATTTCTTCTTGGGAATTCCCTTCTTCGGAACAACACAACGGATATTCCTTACCATCAATTATCAATGTTCCTCTTCCTCTCCTGACTTTTATCCGGAAGATATTATACCTTTGTCCGGAAGAAGAAAAAGGTGCATCCATATCAATAAGACGAATAAAATGAGTACGCGATTGTGCATCCGAGTAACAGATTCCATCTCTATCTTTCGTCCGGTCAAGATGCCGGTAATCTGAAGAAAACACATAGCAGGGAGTTGTTTTATAATGTTCCACCCTATAATAGAAATAATTGAAAATCTTCGGTTTCACATTATCTTCCGGCACTTCTCTTCGTACGGATTCTTTTTTCATCCTTTCCAATTGCTTCTTTATTTCTTCTATCTTCTCAATATAATCAGTAAACAATGCTTCCGATACCACATCCAATATCACAGGAATAGCCTCCGTTGTATTCCAAAGACAATAAAACAAAAGTAATACATCCGATTCTATAATTTCATTTCTTCCATTCAAAAATGCCGAAGCTTGCATGAGATGCACAATCTTTTTCCAACGACGGTCGGAAATATAAAACTTTTCTCCATCCGCCTCTTCTGTATTCTGTACATATTTCCTCAAACCCATCCGTACATGGGTTATTAATTTCAATATCTCGTCCGACACCTCAATTTGTTCCATCTCATCTTGCCATTGTTTGTAACGCTCATCCGAAATAAGCATTACTTTAGGAATTGACTGCCGCATAGTAGTTTTAGTTCCTTGCCGCAACATTTTATAAAAAGAACGTTCGTTGGAAATACAGTTGGAAACAACACGTACCAAAAAGCGATCCCATAAAGCCTCCAGCCCTTCCCCCTCTGCCGGTAACTCGTTGGATGCAGCAATCATACCTTTCAAAGGTAAAGCAATCTCTTTACGTCCATTCTTGTAAATCTTTTCGTTAAGCACAGTGAGTAATGAGTTCTGTATAGAAGGTCCAGCCTTCCATATCTCGTCTAGAAAGACAATTGTGGCAGCAGGCAGATAATCATCTACAATTCGCTCATAAATGTCTTGTTCTTTCAATTTAGAAATCGAAAAAGGACCAAATATTTCATCGGGCGTACTGAAACGTGACATCAGATATTCAAACGAACTACCCTGCCCGAATATCATCTTCAGTCGGCGGGCTATCATACTCTTTGCCGTTCCCGGCGGACCCAATAAAAAAATACTTTCACCCGCTAAAGTAGTCAGTAAAGCCAGAGCCATTATATGTTCTTTCTCAAAAAGTCCCTCACTCATATATTTTAATAAAGCCGATACTTGCAGCCGCACCGGTTTCATCACTTTCGATCCTTCCATAATAACATATTCCATTTTTAACAGTGTACTTTATCGTTCGGGAATAAAATTGTACTTTTCCGATATCATATTGTTCATCAGTTTACTACCCCTTATTTTAATCTATTCTTTTCAAAGCCGCAACTGCTAATTTATTACCTTGTTCAGCAGATTTACGATACCAATCTACAGCCAATTCCAGATTTTTTCCTACTCCATAACCTTTCTCATAAAATAGTCCCAAATAAAACTGAGCCTCTGCCTCTCCTCGCTCAGCCCGTTTTATATATTCCTCTACTTCTATATTCATAATTTTCAACATTATTATTTACAGTTAATACTCAATGTTATATTCGAACACATGGAAAAACACAACAGAAAAGATAGAAAACTAGCAAAAATTTCCTATTTCAAATTTCCCAATTCTTTCAAAATATCAACAACTTCTTCATTACCCTGCTCAGCAGCCAAAACGAGTAATCATTCTATTTTCCGCCACACCGTCCTTGAGGATATTTTTCAGGAATTTCCACTGGTTTATCATGTAGCTCGCAGCCTTTCTCATCAGTTCGCTTGCCATGATTTTCGCATCCTGCATCATCATGACCACCTTATGATGAATCCGTTCAAGAATCGGTCCCGTAAGCTTAAGTCTTTTTTCCTTAATCTCCTCACTGCTGAGTTTCATCATACGGAACAGATCTTCATTCCTGAACATATCACCGATAGGATCTTTGCTACCTTGTCTTTATCAAGTCCGTCCAGACAGTCAAAGTAATCGTACATACTCTCCAATTTGCATTCGTCAAACGAAAATCTACAATATCTTGACGCACCGCCACGTTTTTGTAGGTAATATCAGCGACAGCCATATTATGGCCATAGAACGCAAGTTGCATGGAATAGTATTTGTTGCTGAAAAACTTCGTGCTAAGATGTGTTGCCGACTTGTATATGATTCTTTTATTTATTCTTTATTTTTTCCATGTCTTCCCAAATCTTTTTATAAACCGATTTGAATAGTATATGATAAGCAGGCAGTGTCCTTATGCTTCCACAACGTTTACAGGGTTGTGGAACAGAATAGGTTGTAGCAGCATATTCAAAATCGGATGCTACAAAGATTTTACCACATTGGGTGCATCTGAAAACGTTTTTTCCTCTATACATGATATTATCTTATTTAAACTAACGTTAGTTCGATATAAATATTAAATTTATTTTATAATAATGAGGATCATAATGGAGAGCTTTGTTGTCTCTTCTTATAAGACCTAATTTTTGTTCTAGTTTATGAATTTCTAAGTCTTGTTCCTCTTTATTTTTTATTTTTGAAGGAGTATGATTAATAATCCACTTGACTCCATAATAAACACCAATAAGCGGACTACATATTACCAATCCACCTATAAGACTACACATAAAAAGATCCCATTTGTCTATTCTCATTTTCTATTAATCCCTCTTTCACTACCATATTACCACTCAGCATCCAACATAAAGAACACTCTTTTCATCTACCCAGCCTTTTTAAAGCTTCAACTGCCTCCTCACATTCTAGCTCTGCCGCTTTTCGATACCATACAACAGCTTGTTCCAAATCTTTAGGAACTCCCTTGCCTAATTCATAATACTCTCCTACATTAGCTTGAGCCATAGCTAAACCTTGCTCAGCGGCCATAACAAACCATTTGAACGCTTCGGTATAGTCCGATTCCACGCCAAGTCCTACATCATATACCCATCCAATATAATTCTGAGCATCGGCTTCTCCTTGTATAGCAGCCTTCATCCACCATTCAAAAGCCTTCTCCTGGTCTTGTTCCGTACCCATACCTTCATAATACATCTCTCCAACTAAACATTGTGCCTGGACTTGTCCCTGACGAGCTGCCATCTGCATCCATTCAAAAGCTAAACGAAAGTTTTGAACAACTCCATCTCCTGACAAATAACAGGTAGCTATAACTGTCTGAGCATCTGCATCACCCTTCTCTGCCATATCATAAAGCTCATCAAAAGTATATCCGTCTCTTTCAGATTCTCCAGCAACTATTTCATTTTCCTCACATTCATTTTCCTCATCAATCTCAATCGAATTATGGAAAAATAATTCTATACAAGCTATGTATTTCGGTTCGAGTAGCGGTAAATCAGTTATTAGAAGTTGATGAATTTCATCTATTTTATCCACCTTCACTCCCTTGACGTTGGAGTATTGAATAACCTTCAGAATATCCTTTATCTTATTTTGAGCTATTCGAATGTTTCTATCAGCCGAAATTTCTATTTTTGATAATAGCTCGACACCTCTCTGCAATGCCTGCTCAGCCAATACATATCTTCGAGTTTTTTTATAATAGATACCTTGGAAATAGTAAAGGCAGGAACGCAAAGACACAGGATATCTGTTTAGTTCTCCATACAAATTTATAGCCTCTTTCAATGTTCTCTCTACCAGTTCATACTGATCCCTTGTCCACACATAAAATTCATCCTCTCCTAAAATATCCGCACACTTAACTGTATAGGACAATATTTCAATGCAAAATGCCAAATACCCATCTATACTTTGTTTAACCTCTACAATCATATCATCAAGAGAAGAAAGAGAAATTTCTCCCGAAGCATACAAAAAGTACTGTCTACGATGTATCTCTGCTTTTTTTCCAGAGCCATAAGCCTCCATAATCCCCTTATGATACCAACATAAATATGTCTCCCGAACTGCAACCGGCATCTGTCGTAAGCAAATTGCTGCCTTAACTGCATACTTCATCCAATCACTTTTCATTTCTATAAGATACATATATAGATAAAAATATGTAAACTCATAAAAAACTGACATGGGAGGATCATTTCTAAAAAAATAAAATGAACGAACAACATTGTCTACACTGAAGCTAATTTTATATTCCTCCCTTCTTTCAGGATGCCAAATCAATTCTAGTTGTTTTTCTTCCACCAATTTGGCGTATTCTTCTTCTAAATTTTCTATATCTGCCATTATCACTTGTATAAATATATTTCCCACACAATCTGCCAGAAAACTATTTATAATGTATTCTTAGTTCAACTTTATTCTATCAACCAATTTAAATCTATATCAGGATATGCTTTATGAATAGCTTGGACAACTTGTAGAGAAGGAGCATTTTTACCTCTGATAATGTGCAATAAAGTAGATGGTCCAATCCCTATTTTTTTAGCAAAAAGAGGAATAGATAGTTTTTCTTTTTCCATAATATACACAATTCGGTCTTTTATACCTTCCATCTTAGAAGGTCTCTGCATTTTACCAAATAACTCCTGGGAAAGTTCCTCATCCTCACCTTCATCTTTCAAATCAGATAATACAGAATCAAAAAGGAGCATCTTAAACAAAACCGTTTCTTCGGTTGTATAATACACGCGTGAATATGCCAAGAGCTTATCATTTATTATTTTTTGTGCTTTAAAACAAAGTTCTTTTTCATACTCATCTTTTACTTGGAGAGGTAATTGAGACTCCCCAATTTTGATTATTATTTTCATAAATATATTTCTTCTTTATTTTCCATTTCATTGCTGTTCCATTAAAATCTAAAAGAATCATTTTAAACAATATCGATTCTTCAGTTGAAAGAAACAAAGCCATCTCTCATCTATCCAACCTCTTTAAAGCTTCAATAGCTTTCTCCACAATCGGAGGCCTGTTTTTTATATCGCTCCAATTCCTTAGATGAAACATTCAATGCCCAAATGATAATTGCCGTATCATCCACAAATCCCATTGGTAAGAAGTCAGGAATCATATCTACTGGAGAAAGTAGATAAAGTGTAGCTGCTATGATGTAAATCAAACTACAGATATCATAATCTTTATACTTTCCCGTTGCAATATCCCGCAGATAACAATACATTAAATTGAGTTGTTCCCGAAGATGGCTCAAACCTTTTCTCGACAAAAATAGCCCTAACTGAAAAACTAACGCTTTCAGCCGTCTCAGATTATAAGCACACTTTGTAGCTTTAGTTATCCAGTTTGACTGCAAAAAATCAACAATAAACGACATAAAATTTAACCTTCTTTTTTGGAATAAAATTTATAATGACATCTATTACAACAATACTCTGATGGAATAGTTTTTTTAATCATTGAAGAGGTTTGTGTATGCATCCATGAAGGAGTCAACGAAGATACGATTAAACTTCCAGCAATAGCTACTCCATATGTTCCTGCTCTTTCTATGCACCCTAACATAGTATATGATACATTGTGACTCCCACACTTTGGGCATTTTATTTTTCCCATTTTTACAACTTTTTAAAATCAAAATAACCACTACTCAATATACTCTCATGTCCCTTTATATTGAAACCTTCAAGTTCCAACCGCTTGGTTACAGCCTCTTTACTATTAATAGAATCAAATGGCAAATGCCCAAAAGGAAGATTCACAAAAAAAGTTTGTCCTTTATCAATCCTCATCCCTCCACTAAGCGGAATGTTTACTTTTGTTGTTAATTGAAATTGCGACATATTATCTTTGTTATTTAATTCCACGATTAATACTTTTTATGGCTCTCTCCGGTTCTTTGATTAACCAGTCTATTGTCAATAAAGCTGCCGGATAAGTCAGATCAAATTTATGTTTCAATTCTGACAGTTTAAAACCCTCGACTATATAATCCGTTTCTTCCTCACTGACTAACCAACATCGAAATCCTTTTTGTAAACTATTATCTATTTGGAGCAATTCAGGAGCAATAGCAAGAGCCTGTTTCTCCGTATACCCCCTTGAAATCAATATATTTTTTATTTCTTCCATGTCATTATGCTATTTTACTCATATAACTTTTTAACACATCTTCCGCAAAAGCCCGCGCATCCGCTTCTACAGGCTGCATTTGGTAAACTTTAAATCCAAAGTGTTGCACATCTTTATAACCATACTCAAATTCATTTATACACCAATTAGAGACTTCGCCCTGACGTGGATGTACTTCTCTCACATATAAATTATAGTGTTGATAAGCATGGCGTCCTTCATGAACTAACGTATCCAAAACTTGAATATACGCATCTCCGGAATTTGAGCGAATATAGTCAATATTTATTGTTATTTTATTAGAATCTTGTGAATAATTACCGATGTATCCATTTCCTAAGTTTTTGGTACAAACTTCACAAGCCGGACGATGGGAAATTGCAGCTATCTTATTCTCTAATTGTTGTAATACCTCCATTCGATTATCAAAAGATATTTCTTTCCATTCACTATAATCTATTCCCGCCATACTGCTCATTGTTTCTGATATTTTTTCTATCTGAACAGAATCTTGTGGAGCCTCCAAATATAAAGGATTAATCTCATGTTTTATCGACTCAAGCAGCTTTACCAGATCTTTATCTGAATCAATAGCTTTAGGAGGTAAGTCGTCTCTTCTATTTAATTCATCAATTCGGGCAATCAATAGATCAGTATCTTTTAATGGCAATACTTCACTAATATATTCCAGTTGAGAAGGAGACATTTTACTATTGTATGCGGCTTCATCAAAAATTATATTCTCGTCTACTTTTGCCATATCAGAATCAGCCAACAAGTGATCTTGAATCCAACGATCATTCCATGTAGCCATGCCTCCTGTATGTTGATGTTTCTTCATGCTATGAATATCTTCATCAATTAGTTTCATCCGCCCATAATCAATATCATGATGCCAAGTCAATCCGGAAATTTTATCCTTTTCATCCATAATATCGGCATACTGGTAATCATTTAGATTTAAAGATTCCTTCAAGTTCGGTTCTCTGACTAATTCATCTTTTAACATTCTTGTAGCGTATTTCATCTGCATTCTATCTGAACCATTACCATACTTTTTCCAGAATGCATCAGACATACAGTAATCAGGAAGACAGATTTCTCGTTTGATTGGAAATTCAGGAAACACACCTCTATATATTTTTCCTGTGGAAGAAACAAATGGCTGCATCGAATATTTCACACCATTCACACTCTTTCCGTCCCAAAAATGCTGACCTGTTTTTATAGTTTGTATCTCTGGGAAAAATTCCTTAAAAAGAGAATCTTTGTTTAAACCGGTCTGTTCTGACACTTCATTTATTCTGGCATCTACATTCCGTACAAAATCAATCTTTTTTTCTAAGCTTAGTTCCTCCCATCTCTCAGTTTTTATTTCTAGCTCCTTTAAATAGCAACTTTCGGAGTGCCCCAATATTGGACTCTTCACCCTTTCATTTGAAATATCTATATCTTCAACTTTTTGATTGAATAAATTCATACTATTTCACTTTATTCACTTTAACCCAATACGTATCTGTAGATAATGAACTAGAAACGACACATTGACCTGTCATCAATTTCGCAATAACTTTACGTTGTTCATCGTTTAGCCCCATTGATTCACTAATTGCTTTACAATCATCTTCAGCAACCAAACGATGCGTAATTTTCAAATTCGTATTTTTAATCGCATCAGGAATCAATCGTGTCGGCACTTGATCTACCAAGAATATCCCTTCCCCATACGCCCGGATTTCTGACAACATATTACTAAACATCATTGCCGATTTGTATTGAGGCAATTCCTGATTCTCACATTTCGCCATCACCCGATGAGCTTCTTCAATAACCGTCAAATGCCGACAAGTGTTATCATTAAAATCAATCTCCCCTACTTCAGCTTGCGCAGCACGATACTCATATAAGAATTGAAGAATCAAAGCCATAAAGAATGACTTATCAACATCATCTCCTACGTAAGAAAGATTGATGATGCAAGGTTTACTAAATAAGTCCGCCCAAGGAGTTGAGTGAAGCGTATTCAGCATTTCTCCCTTCCATCCTCTTTTCAGACTATCAATACGGGTATTCAAACAAGCTTTCATATTTCGCTCTATCCGCTCTTCATATTGCCGATTAGAAATGACTTTATCCACACTGATACTCATCCCGTTCAACGTGGGCGGGAGCGTAACACCATACTTTGGCTCTTGCCCCAACCAATCTGTTGACTTGTTCTGATAAACCGTATAAATCAAATCCTCCATCAACACAGGGAGAATGTCATACATAGGAAATGCTGCCGCAAAAGTTGATTTCAATCTATCAATATGAGTCAATACGTTTGGCTCCTGTTCTTCTTTTAACCAAACTAATTCAAAAGGATTTAGTTTCATTTTTTTAGGAGTAAAGCCTGTTTTATACTTCTTACAACCGGGAATATAAATATCAATAGGATTCTCTGGATGCAATTCATTATAATTTAAAGCCCAATCTACATATTCCGTCTTTGCCGGCTCAATTACTAAAAACGGACAATTCATCCCTAAGCCATTCAATATAGATTGAACCGTATTCGTCTTCCCACTACCGTTAATTCCGGAAAGCAAAGTATGACGAGATAACACATCTATCGGAATATGATATTCTAGTTTTGTTTCAGTTCCACCATATAATAATTTTCCAAATGTAATCGCATGTTCTCCTCCTTCGTCCGGCTGATTCAAACTAAATTCTGGAGAACTATCTATCACACTAATCCCAGGAACTGCACGTAATGGAAAATTAATCAAATAAGAGAGTTCTTTAGTAGTAAGAAGCGTCTTCAATTCTTTAAAATGCTCACCCAACGGATGCTCAAAATATTCATCAGAAGGAGTTTTTATACGTATCGTCGGCGGTGCCATTAATGCTAAAGTATTGTTTTTCTCTTCATCAACCAATGAAGATACATCATGAATACGAACCGATTCAAAAACCGATTCCTGCCCACTCAATATTGACCTTAACTGCAATGAAGCACTTTGAATATCAGGTTCCTTTTCTGCCATCAAATAAACACCTACGTTCCAGCATCCAATAGCCTTCCCTGTCTCAAATCGTTTGGAATGGTAAAATAAATGTTCTGAAACGGATTCGATATGCTTATTAACCAAATTCTGACTGATACTTTTACTCTGATTTTGAGTAACCCCAATAGATTCCGTTTTTCGAGAAATACACGAAGCCACAGCTACATTAGCCGGTGGAAAAAACGAAGATGCCAACAGTAAACCTGCATCTGCAATATCGTGCATATCAATTGTTTTCTTTGAAATAGAATCTGAAAGTCCTTCAATAATTCCTTTTGCTTTACTAAAGGATTCATTAGTTCCCTCCGATGCACTTTCTGAAAAATTAAACGATTTCAAAGACTCAGCCTGTCCATTAAAATCTCTACATTTATACAATATTTCATCAATCTCTTGTTCCGGTACCGGATCTGCAACCACCAAATAAGAGAAATTCTTCTTCCTCATTCCCGCAATCAGTTTGTCTATCGTTGCCGGATAAATTGATTTATATTGGCTCTCCATAGAAGGAATACCCGTTATAGAATAAATATAATCATATCCTTTCTGTTCATCCTTAATTTTATCGGTTATAAAATCCAAACGGTTTCTCCCTTTTACGGTTCTACATTTTATTCCCGGCCAAATTCCCTCTATAAAGTCTGACAAACTATCTACAAAAGAAAACTTAACTTCCCGACTATCAATCGGGCGAATACCTATATAAAGATGACAAACGCCATTTTCACTATACACCAAAAAGATCAGTTGCGTCTTCTTCGGCAGAAAACAAGCCGAAAGAATCTTTTGTATAGCCGAAAAACAATTCTCCACATTATTATCAAGTGGCTTCCCGATACGTTCTATTTCTATCCAATAGGGTACCAATGGAGAATCGAACTGATGAATCGCTTCTAATCCAAACCCAGCACCTGTCCGCCCCTCTTTATCTATTTCATTCAGATATTTTCGTTCCATCGTAAAAGACAACGATTGAGCTACAGCGTTAGCAGCCAGCACTTTTGCTATTGGTTCAAAACGATCCTCATCTTGTCTTCCATCTTGAGATTTCTTTTCTAAAATTGTTTCCATCTTATTTTATTTTTTACTCTATAGGAATTCTGACTCTATCTATATTATATTGAATTAACTTTTCAAGATAAGATCTTAACTCTTTAGACACAATATTGCTAAACGAAGCATCTTCCAAGAACGTCTTAACCAACTCCGATTTAATGTCACTCTTAATCTTCGACTCGTTCTTTTCAAGTTCTTGGCATATATCCTTACGTCTGTTTTCCTCTGATTTAAATTTATATATCAAAAATTTAATTGCTTGATATATCAAAGAAAAGACACCAAATAAAAAGATACCAAGAGCTGCCCATAATAATTTGTTGACAATCCCCGATGTGTGTTTCATACATATATCGGAGATACTTTGTATATCCAAACTGATATCCGAAACCTCATTACGTACATTCTTAATCTCTTGACCAGGGGCATAATAGCGAATAATGTCATTCAGTTCCATCCTGACATCTTCACTTTCATACTGAAAGAATTGATTAAAAATCCCAGAGATAACAGACGATAATTCACTTTCTGTGAATTTTTCTAATCTCATGCGGATATCGGCTTCCAAGTCTTTTGCCCCTAAATTCTTATCCAAATCTTTTCTTTTAAAATCCGAACAAGCCTCGTGCACCACATTCCATGAAGTTTCGGAGATACATTCCGCCATATCTTGGACCAACTTGTCCATTCTCATACACAGCCTTTGAGATTCTACCAACTGCATCTTTTTTCTTTCCAAATCTTCTCTCAATACGGTTGTCACCGCATCAGCTGTTCCTATTAGGGCGATCCCTCTTGACACAGTCAACGAAGGTTCTGAATCACCCTTCACTTGCTCATCTGAGAGTTGAAACATTTCTGTAATAATCGGTTTTAAAAAGTTCATCCTTGTTGCTCCTCCAGCAAGATAAACCCCATAAACCTTTTTACCACGAATCCATTGATTCAAATAGTTCCTTATGGCATTCTTTATATCAGTCTTATAATGACACACTTGTTCCAACCATTCATTGAATTTATTCACATTCGAAAATTTCAATGTCAATGCCACATCTTCATATTTATCAATATCCTCTTCTGGAAAGGAATCCAAATTTACAATACGTGCCAATTCTATTTTCTCTTTAACACGTAAATTCGTATCGCTTGTATTATAAATAGCTTCTTTCTTCTTTCTACACTCAAAAAGAAATGCATCTTTATACATCGGATATTTCTTTAGAAAATCAGAAAATACATTATCCTTTAACAACAGTTGCTCAAAAATCGCCTGTTCAATAATAGATGCACCGCAAGGATACCCATGATCTATAGGATCAGGATCATCAAAATTCAAATAAGTAAAATCCAGTGTACTTGACCCTAAATCAAAGACAATGCCTCCTTGCAACACATTTTTCTTGAATTCATCTCTATTTATCGCATAGAAAATAGCTGCACGCGATTCTGAAGTCAGTCCCCCTAACGGTATACCGGCTTCTAAGGCCATCCGCCGATACAAATCTTTCGTTTCATCATCTGTCCATCCGGAAGGACGAGCAATATATACAATATGATTACCTTTTTGCAATTTATCAACTTTCTCAATAATGCGCGCATATATAGATCGCATATATTCAATCATCAGTTGTTCAGATTCTCCTTCTATTTCTTTAGGACATTGCTTAAAACCAACTCTCATTTTAGCACCATCCATCATAAAATCTGAATGAAAAGCATCCTTTCCAATATAACACCTCCCGTCCGGAGTTATATTAATAGCTGAAGGAATCACCTTTAAATTTCCAATTAATTCTACATCATGAGGTATAGATTCTCTCTTTCCGGCCGATTTATCCCACTCCAATTCACACCAGGCAGCAGATGTTTCGCCATGCCCAAAGTCTATCCCAACCACATACCTATGCCGATTCTTATCCGGCTTAACCAACAGATAGTCCATATTATTATCGTATTTCCGTTATTTTTCCATTTATAATAGCCAAACCATAATTCTCTAATATTTCAGGAAGTTCTGCAATCTTCTTCTCTACTCTCTTTATCCTTTTATCCGCCTCATTAGTGTTTTGCTCTATAACTACCAATTCCTGAATAGCTTGAAGCAACAAAGGATAATCCTTTTGTAAAGAAGGTTTTTCTCTTTTCTCACACATATTCTTCACCCGCTTCACTTGTACACGGTACGTCTCTATCAAATCATCTATTTTCCCACAAATATTTTTTATAATACCCATAAATATTTGAACATTTATCGGATGAGATACATTCTCACTTACCACTGACTTAGTTTTACATAGGGAAGAGCCATATATCACAACAGCAGTGCCCGCAATAGCACAAAAAATAGCTTTCCAAGTATCCAACAAAACACCAGATGTTATACCGATAGTTGCTCCTGTAATGGCTCCCGCCATTAAATATGGATCTATACCCTTTCGCTTATTCTTGTTCTCGGACACATAGGATACATTATCTGATTTCGTCTCCATTCCGGCAGTAATCTCGCGTGCTATATCCTGTTGGGCATTAAGCAACTCTATAGCCGCAACTAAAATATAATCTTCAGATTGGGTTAAGTTTTGACGATACTCTCCGTTTCCTTCAAACATAGTATTCAATATGTTCATAACCACGCTTTGAATCTTGGCTGCATCTTGAGGCAACACTAAATTCTCCAGTTCTCTTTCCAACTCATATCTGTTCGACTCGAACATTGATACTAAAGTTATCTTATCTTCCATATTCACTCTTACTCTTTTCTTTGTTACACATTTAATATTATTCGTGAGAAATACTCTGTCTTGAATTATATTTTATAGTCAATGCTTTCAAATAAGCAATGCCGGATAACATAATTTGAACAAATGCAAGTAAAGAATCTCCCAATGGTATAAAACTCAAAAACAAACTTGCCATAAATGCAAAAACCAAATTGACAATAATAGCAATCAAACACGTTGATACGAAATGTTCCCAAAATGGAATGTTTACTAAATCACAAATCCTTTTATACATATGCCATAAAACACCAATAAAAAGAAACGAATCCAGCCCAAATGTTGGTAATATCATCACTAATGAAGCACACCATGCATGCCTTTTGACCGTTTTTGCCACTTGGTCCGACAATAGCTGATTAGCAGCCGACTTTAATGTTGCTTTAACAAATTGCCCTGCAACAAACTCTATTCCAAACATATTTTTATAATTTCTAATTATTTCCTTTTATATCATCAAACCACCCTATCTCCACAAAACAACTTCCTCCCACATTCCTTACAATGTTTCCCCATCCAAACTTCATCAAACTGCTCCACCGCACTCTCCACCAGTTCGGGAACCTCCGTAAAAATTCCTGCTTCAAAGTTCCTAGTCTTCGTACTTTTCATTCCAAAAGCCGCCCCCGTCATATTCGCACTGCCAATGTAAACCGACTGCATATCGAAAACTAGAATTTTGAAATGAACACGAGGACAAAGAACACGCTCAACACCTGTCCAAAGAAGAGGATATTTGTCAAAGTCAGCACGGAAATTCGTACCGGGTTCTTTGGCGTGAATTAAACGAATAGCCACTTTTTCTTTCACTTTTTCTTCTAAAAGTTGAAGAAATGGAGTAGCTGTAGAAGACAAAGAGTTTACATACAAATCTTTCAAATCAGCAGTACCAATCCAAAGTGTGTGTTTCACCTTATTAACTTGATCCATTAATAAAGCATAGTGCTCTTCATTCTTTATGTATCTTATTATATCCATGCATTACTACAAAATAAAAAATACCAGATATTATAAATAAATTTTACAATAATTCATTCTTAAAATCTCCAAAAGTACAATGCTGAATTTAATCTTTATAGAAAAGAAAAGCACGGTACCATCATTTTATCGTCCTAAAGGCACCGCCAAGTAACCTACCCCGAATAAAACAACAGTCCGTGCCAATATATGGAACACGGACGTCTGTCGTTCTTTGTTCGGGGTTTATTATAAAAATTGGCGGTATTTATAGGACCCGAAAGAAAACAAACGTCTCTTTACAATCTAATATGTCTTGTACTGCAAGCAATACACGGCAAATATATCGATTATAATTTAAAATCCGATATAGGACGGACTGTTTTTTTCTTTCGCAAAGAAAATCAATATTTATTTGTTGACACATCAATTAATAATATAAATTTGCCACTTAAACAAAAGATGAACCACGATTAGTATTCACATACTAAATACTTAGAAGATATGAAACATGATAATCAAGAAGACATACAGTTGCGCAATCGTCTAAACGATCTCTGCCAGTTAAGATTATTCCGGAACACAAAAAAAGAATTCGGTGAATATATAGAATATAATCTGACAACCAACAACAGCATACAGAGAATAAAACCTTTCACAGCACGATGTCTATATAGAGAACTGGAAAAGCAAATCTTACAAGACACTTACAACGAACTGGATATCAATGAAACATTGGAGACCTACAAAGAAGCTTCCGAGTTCTATATTCATGAGATTAAGAAAATAAATATCAATCCTGAAACAGACGTTGACCTCCTGCATGCTTACCTCAGATATGTCTGTATAAACAATCTGGAATCACCAGAATGCAATGACAAAAAATTAAACAAGCTACTTAATGCAATCAATAAACGCCCGACAGTACAATTGGTCCCTTTACTGCTTATCATGCTAAAGATACTCCCAACATATAAATCCAAACAAGGAGATGTGAAAGATATCGACGGTGATTTCATAAAACTTCACCACTTCTTTACAGAATTTGCCCGAAAAGAACCTTCCGTACAGGAAATGCCGGTACTGGAATTTATGAAATATGATTTCACCCGACACAAACAGAAGAACAGAATCATGTTAATCTATATGACATATTGTGCAATAAACAACTTTTGCAGTTTGATAAACGCTACAGATTCATATGATTTAGTAATACATATTAATCACAACACGCAATTGCCAGACATAGGAGAACATTATTGGTATGACACCGACCATTACAATGACACAACCACTTTTTGGGATTTTGAACAAACAGCCACCGATAATTATTTCTTATATCAATATAAGTTCAAACTGGACTTACAGGAAATTCATCGCAAAAGATTTGAAATAACACTTTTCAATCAATGGAATACACTCGTTCTATATGCAGCAAAAAGTTCCTATATGCATATTCTTTTAAAGGAAAAGAAACAAATACAAACAGATAAACAAGCTTGGTATAAATGCGAAATGGACGATACTCAGTCTCCCCTAAAAATAGAGTTATGCGAATTAGTGGCAGGAAAAGCCATTTTGGATTTCCAATCACTGACCCGACTGACGGATGAGAAAATGACAGAACAAATCAATAATTGGAAAGAGAAGTTCAAAATGATTAATATAAAAGAGGATGGTCAGGCAGAGGAGGATTATGAATTTCGGGCAGCTCCGTTTGCTATCACGGAAGAATGTATCTTCATCAAACAAGAAGCTAAAGAAAATGAAGAAAAGCCCGATTGGTACTACCGAGTCCCCAAAGAGATAAACGAAGGCCTGAAGAAAATCACCATCAATGATTTCGTGGGCATATTGACCATACAGGAAAAGAGGTATATCGGCTTCTCTCCCATCTCTTTATTTCTTGATGTCACGAATGACAAAACTATAAAAGAAAGCAAAGTTGAACTGGTAGAACGTATTTTTCTATGACATGCTAACACCTTGTCACAAACCGTCTTTATAGAACTTTTCCTCTCTACTTTTACCGTTTTCGCCGTTGCCCAACGGCGAATTCATGGTTGCCCAACGGTGAATTTGCCGTTGGGCAACGGCGTTTTCCTCTATTTTCCGACCTTAGTGCCGGATTTTCTCGCTCAAATCCGTAAATAAAACAGTATTCATATCAGAAAATAAATATTACATATTTCAATCTCTTAAATCATGAATCACCTGTTCATAAACCTTGAACTATTCATATTATACAAATCGTATAACACAAAATCAATAATATCTCATCTTCCCGTAAAGACAGAAAAGTTTTAGAAGCCAGGAAAACATATCTTCCATTTTATTCTCTACCTTTGCAGAACGATTAAAAAAACATCCTATAATAATGAAGAACTTTATCAAGGGATTCCGGTTTACCCCCTCCAATTATCCGGCAGCAGTAGAAGAGAAAATACAGAAATATAGAAAACAAGGATATAAGCTTCCACCACGTAAAGTACTCCGCACCCCCGAACAACTGGAAGGTATCCGTGAAAGTGCCAAAATCAATACGGCATTGTTGGATTATATCTCGGAGAATATCCGTGAAGGAATGTCCACCGAAGAGATTGACGTGATGGTTTATGACTTCACAACCGGACATGGAGCCATCCCTGCCCCACTCAATTACGAAGGATTTCCGAAAAGCGTTTGTACGAGTATCAATGATGTGGTATGTCATGGGATACCCAATAAGAATGAAATCCTGAAAAGCGGAGATATTATCAATGTGGATGTATCCACGATTTACAATGGATACTTCTCCGATGCATCCCGCATGTTTATGATTGGCGAGGTAAGTCCCGAAATGCGCAAACTCGTTCAGGTGACCAAAGAATGTATGGAAATAGGCATTGCCGCCGCACAGCCCTGGAAACAACTGGGCGATGTGGGCGCAGCCATCCAGGAGCATGCAGAAAAGAACGGATTCAGCGTTGTCCGTGACCTTTGCGGACACGGTGTGGGGATGAAGTTCCATGAAGAGCCGGATGTAGAACACTTCGGACGTCGTGGCACAGGAATGATGATTGTACCCGGCATGACTTTTACCATCGAGCCGATGATTAATATGGGAACCTACGAAGTATTTGTAGACGAAGCTGACGGATGGACAGTCTGCACCGACGACGGGCTACCCTCAGCCCAATGGGAAAACATGATACTGATTACTGAAACCGGAAACGAAATTCTGACATATTGATGGAACTGATTCTACTTATTATAATTGCCATATTAGTGACAGTCCTGCTGGTATTATCACTGACAAAAGGCAACAACCAGACTCAAGCGGAACAATTACAGACAGCTTTGCGCCAACAAATGCAGGAGAACCGGGAAGAACTGAACCGCAGCATCCGGGAACTTCGCATGGAGATGACGCAAACGCTCAACCAGAATATGCAGCAGCTCCAGGATGCCCTGCACAAGAACATGATGACCAGTGGAGAGTTGCAACGCCAGAAATTCGACACAATGGCGCGCCAGCAGGAAGTTCTGATTAAATCGACCGAGAAACGTCTGGACGACATGCGCCTGATGGTAGAAGAAAAGTTGCAAAAGACACTGAACGAACGAATCGGTCAGTCGTTTGAAATCGTCCGTTCGCAGCTCGAAAATGTACAAAAGGGACTCGGAGAAATGAAATCCCTGGCACAGGATGTCGGCGGACTGAAAAAAGTATTGAGCAACGTAAAAATGCGGGGGACATTCGGTGAAGTACAGCTCGGAGCATTACTCGAACAAATGATGAGCCCTGAACAGTATGACGCAAACGTCAAGACGAAAAAGAGCGGAACCGAATTCGTCGAATTTGCCATCAAACTTCCGGGAAAGGACGATGCCAACAGCACCGTTTACCTTCCGATTGATGCCAAATTCCCGAAAGACATATACGAGCAATATTACGATGCTTTCGAAGCAGGAGATGCCGCGTTGATGGAATCATCCGGCAAGCAGTTGGAAAGCACGATTAAAAAGATGGCCAAGGATATTCACGATAAATATGTGGATCCCCCTTTTACTACCGATTTCGCCATCATGTTCTTACCTTTCGAAAGCATTTACGCTGAGGTAATCCGAAGAACAAGTCTTGTAGAGACGCTTCAGAAAGAATATAAGATCGTAGTGACCGGACCGACGACACTAGGAGCTATCTTGAACAGCCTTCAAATGGGATTCCGCACACTAGCCATCCAAAAGCGTACCGGCGAAGTTTGGACTGTATTAGGAGCCGTCAAAACGGAATTCGGCAAGTTCGGCGGATTGCTTGAGAAAGTACAGAAGAACCTGCAAAGTGCCGGCGACCAACTGGAAGAAGTAATGGGAAAACGGACACGCGCCATCGAACGGAAACTGCGGCAAGTAGAGCAGTTACCACATGAAGAAAGCCGGAAGATTCTGCCGATTGACGGAATAGATGATGAACTTACAGACGAATAGTCAACGCCCCTGCCCCTTTGCAAGCACCACCCGGAGCACCATATACCCCAATAATCCGGAAAGTATGGAACCCGACAACACTCCAAACTTAGCCTGGTTCAACAAGACCGGATAATCAGCTCCGAAAGAAAGGTTGGCAATGAAAAGCGATACGGTAAAACCGATGCCACCCAACAATGCAACTCCGGTAAGATTCATCCAGTTCATTCCCAATGGTCTGGGAGTCAGTCCTGTTCTGATAGCCAACCAGGTGAACGAATAAATACCGATGAATTTGCCAAACAACAATCCGGCTGCCACCGCAATACCCACGTTGCCGACCAACTCGCCGCCCCCGCTAAACACAACGCCGGCATTGACAAAAGCAAAAAGCGGAAGAATCAGGTAATTGACCGCCCCATGCAGATTGTCTTCCAATGATTGCAACGGGCTAATCACACGGTCGGAAGCCGACTCCACCTCTTTCAGTCTGGCAATCTGCTCATTAGTCAACACAATACTTCCCGACTCCATTGTCGGGAAGCCGGCTATTATACGGCGGATATCTTCAATATACTTCCCTACGTTCAAACGAGGCTTTGCGGGAATAACAAAAGCCAGGATAACCCCGGAGATTGTACTATGAATACCCGATTGCAAAAATAAATACCAGATAACGACCCCAATCACTAAAAAGAAAATCTTATTTGTCGCCCCCCATTTTCCGATAAAGTAAAGAAAAACATAAAGCAACGCAGCCACCAGAAGATAACCGTAAGAGACATGTGAACTATAAAAAATGGCAATCACCAGAATACCGCCAATATCATCGACAACCGCAAAAGCCGTCAGAAAAATTTTCAGGCTCAGCGGAACGCGATTCCCCAGCAAACTCAACACACCCAATGAGAAAGCAATATCCGTTGCCATCGGGATGGCAGACCCTTGTCCGCCGACACTGCCCGGCGGGCAAATCAGCATATATATAATTACAGGAACCAGCATGCCACCACAAGCAGCGATAAAAGGCAACACAGCCTTGCGGAAAGAAGAAAGTTCGCCCACCAGCAATTCCCGCTTGATTTCCAGCCCCACCAGCAAAAAGAAAATCGTCATCAAGCCATCATTGATAAACTCAATCATCCGTAGATTCTCCCCACCGTGCGAAAGTAAATTAAAACTACCAATCTGCAAATGAAGTTCATGCGATAAGAACGCCTGATACACCGGAGCCACAGAAGAGTTCGCAATGACGGCTGCCGAAATAGCAGCCAGAAACAGAAGAATACTCGCTGTGATATTCATGGATGAGAAATTCCGCATAGTCCGCAAAATAGTCATAACGAAATGTATTTATAATATTAGATTCGCAATATACGGATTTTTTCCAATCAAAAAGCAACCGCAAGTCAATTTGTTCAGAAAATACTCTGAAAAACTGCTTGCGGCAATATTCTTAATCCAGTTTCAGTACAGCAAGGAAGGCTTTTTGAGGCACTTCCACGTTACCGATTTGTTTCATTCGTTTTTTACCTCTTTTCTGCTTTTCAAGCAGTTTACGCTTACGGCTCACGTCACCTCCGTAACACTTCGCAGTCACATCCTTACGGACTGCCTTAATGGTTTCGCGAGCGATAATTTTGGCACCGATAGCTGCCTGAATGGCAATTTCAAACTGCTGGCGAGGAATAAGTTCTTTCAACTTCTCACACATCCTCCTGCCCATATCATACGCATTGTCGATATGCGTCAATGTAGAAAGCGCGTCCACAGGCTCACCGTTCAGCAAAATATCAAGTTTCACCAGTTTGGAAGTACGGAAGCCGTTGGGCTGATAGTCGAACGAAGCATAACCTTTGGAGATACTCTTCAATTTATCATAAAAGTCGATGACAATCTCTCCCAAAGGCATATTATAATAGATCTCCACCCGATTGCCGGAGATGTACTCCTGCTTGAGAAGCTCGCCGCGCTTGCCCAGGCAAAGCGTCATGATAGGTCCTATGTAATCGGTCGTAGTGATGATAGACGCCTTGATATACGGTTCTTCAATATGATCTATTAATGTAGGATCGGGCATACCTCCGGGGTTGTGCACCTCCTTCATATTGCCTTGCTTGTCATATATGTTGTACGATACATTGGGCACGGTGGTAATCACGTTCATGTCAAACTCGCGGTCCAACCGTTCCTGTACAATCTCCATATGGAGCAATCCCAGGAATCCGCAACGGAAACCGAAACCCAGTGCCAGCGAAGATTCCGGCTGGAAGGTCAGAGAAGCATCATTCAACTGCAACTTCTCCAGAGACGCACGAAGGTCTTCAAAGTCCTCCGCCTCAATCGGATAAACTCCGGCAAACACCATCGGCTTCACTTCCTCAAAACCGGCAATAGCCTTGTCGCACGGACGGGCGATATGCGTAATGGTATCTCCCACCTTCACCTCTTTGGAAGTCTTGATACCCGAAATAATATATCCTACATCTCCCGTACGAAGCTCGTTGCGGGGAACCATATCCATTTTAAGCACCCCCACCTCATCGGCGTCATACTCTTTTCCCGTATTGAAGAATTTCACCTTATCACCCTTGCGTATTATACCGTTCTCAATCTTGAAATAGGCTATAATTCCACGGAAAGAGTTGAACACAGAGTCGAAAATCAACGCTTGCAACGGGGCATCCTCGTCTCCTTCGGGATGAGGGATGCGTTCGATAACGGCGGCAAGTATCTCTTCCACGCCCATACCCGTCTTGCCCGACGCACGGATTACCTCTTCACGTTTGCAACCCAGCAATTCCACAATCTCATCTTCCACCTCTTCGGGATTGGCGCTTGCCATATCACATTTATTGATAACCGGGATAATTTCGAGATCGTGCTCAATCGCCATATACAAGTTGGAAATAGTCTGTGCCTGTACACCCTGCGACGCATCGACAATCAGCAACGCACCCTCGCAAGCGGCAATCGAACGGGACACCTCATACGAGAAGTCCACGTGTCCCGGAGTGTCAATCAAGTTAAGGACATACTTCTCACCCTTATAGGTATATTCCATCTGGATAGCATGGCTCTTGATCGTGATTCCCCTTTCTTTCTCCAGGTCCATATTATCAAGCATCTGCCCCGAAGTCACCTGAATAGTCTTGGTATATTCCAGCAGGCGGTCGGCCAAAGTCGATTTACCGTGGTCAATATGAGCAATAATACAAAAATTGCGTATATTCTTCATTCTGAATTCTTATTATTTTATCTTTTCGGTGTGCAAATATACGTAAATGGCGGAATAAAAAAAAATGCGTTGATAACATTCTGACAATGTACCAACGCATTTTTTTATTGCTTAAGTGAGTTACTCGCTTAGATCAATTTGATGAAGAGTTCACCTTCAACTTCTTCCACAGAGACTTTGTCTTCTCTCAATAACCAGCCAAGACCAAGAAACAGATCTTTGTCAACCAATTTAGTTGCTTTTTTAAGCTTCTTGGCAGTCATTCCTTCTGTTTCATTCAGTGCATTCCAGATAGTACCTGCAATTACACCAGCTTTTTCTTTCAACATTTGCTTTGCAATTTTAGTTAGACATGCTTAAAATCCTTCTAGCCATAAAGACTTTCAGATTTTATTTCGGAGACAAAGATAGTTATTTTGATGTTACATAACATATTATTGAGTACTTTTTTACCGTTTTTGTAATAAAAAAGCCTTTTAGGAACTCATTTGGGATGCTTTTCAAGATATTCACACCAGATTCTTGCTGCTTCTTCCACCATTTTCGCGCAAGGGCGCTTGCTATAATATTGAGCAGTACGCTCTTCCGGCACGGTAGAAACCGGTTCTTTTTTCTTCAATCCCAACAATTCGCCGCAAATCAGCGAACCGTTGCGCTTCTTAAATTCAGCCGCCAGTTCTTGCACTACCGCATAGTTGGCAGCTTTGCCTTCCCGGTCTGCCGCTTCCGTCGCCCCGGTTTCCAGGCCTGCCAGCAAGAACATGCCGCAGGCAGCTCCGCAAGTTTCACGCATCCTGCCTATCCCCCCACCGAAGGAAGCGCTCATGCGCAAGGCCTGTTCTTGTGTAAATCCATACATATCTGCAAAGGCAGCCACAACAGACTGCGAACAGTTATATCCGCTCCTAAAAAGCTCCACCGCTTTCTGTATTCTATCTTCCATACTATTTTCCGCTTTTTATTTTCATGCAAAAATACAAAAAAGTATGTATTGATGCATGTTCATCTCAGGAAAACAACAGCATGATATTCAGCACCGATACGATAATCGCAATCGCATACAGTACAAACGTGCTCCAGCGGCTATTCACATAATCCCCCATCACCTTCCGGGAAGAGGTCAGCCCCACCTGCAAAAAGACCGTAAAGGGCAACTGGATACTAAGTATCATCTGTGAGATAATCAATCCCTTAAAAGGATCCCCGATAAAGAAAATCAGCAGCAAGGCGATGCCCAAGGACAAAAGCACCCCCACCTGCGAGTGACTGTCTTTGATATGATAGGATTCGCCAAAGATACCCGCAAAGATAGAGCCTGCCGCCATCCCGCTCGTGATAGTCGACGAAATGCCCGCCATCAGCAGAGCCAACGCGAATACGATTGCAGCATGACTTCCCAGCAACGGTTCGAGCAGCGATTTGGCTTGTTGCAATTCCTCCACCCGAATACCGCTTTTGAAAAAAGTAGCGGCAGCCAGCAGAATCATCGCACTGTTAATCGCCCAGCCGACAATCATCGAAAACAGCGTATCAAACAGTTCATACTTCAACACCTTCTTTATCGACGCGTCGTCTTTCTTATTATACTCGTGACTCTGTATCACTTCCGAATGGAGAAACAGGTTATGAGGCATCACCACCGCCCCCAGCACACTCATGATAATCAGCATACTGCCTTTCGGGAATGACGGAGTCACCCACCCTGCCGTTGCAGCGGGCCAGTCTATTTCCACCAGAAACAGCTCATAAATAAAAGAAAGCCCGATAACGGAAACGAACGCAATGATAGCACGCTCTATCTTCTTATAAGAATTGGTGAAAAGCATGATAGATACAAAAAGCGTTGTCAATACAGCCCCCCATATGATAGGAATATCCAACAGCATTTCGAGCGCAATGGCACCACCCAGAATCTCCGCCAGCGAGGTAGAGATAGAAGCCAGCACCGCCGTGCCAAGTATGGGACGGGACACCCATTTGGGAGTATATTTGGTGGCCGCTTCCGAAAGGCAAAGCCCGGTAACAATCCCCAAGTGGGCAACGTTGTGTTGAAGCACAATCAACATGACAGTGGACAGGGTGACTACCCAAAGCAGCGAATACCCGAACTCGGAACCGGCAGCGAAATTAGACGCCCAGTTTCCCGGGTCAATAAATCCTACCGTCACCAAAAGCCCCGGACCGATATATCTGAACACATCCAGCCCGCCCAAATAGCGTTTATGATCTTTGCGTTTTAAATCTTGAAAAACATTCTTCATCTCTTGCATAATAGTTTATCCAATACAAATATACTTATTAATAACGACTGGAGTCCGATTTTGGTTCAAAATCAATAAAACCGTGCTATCCGTGTAATCCGCGCCTGAACAAAAAAAGGGGGGGAGCTCTTTGCTCCCCCCCTTCTGAGATTAACTATAAAAAAAAACGTTGTCCGTTAATATCCCATCTCATGCAATGCACGACATAACTGGTCGGGACAAGACGTCGGTCTGCCACCGCAACGTACACCCTCAAGCTTGGCAATCACCTCTTCCACTTTCATGCCTTTCACCAAGCGCGAAATACCTTGCAGGTTGCCGTTGCATCCACCCCAAAAAGCAACTTCCTTCACAACTCCATCTTCCACATTCAGTTCGATGTTCGTGCTGCAAGTGCCTTTGGTTTTATAAACATACTCCATACCGGCTTATTCTTCGCTTTCTTCAGGCTTCATGTTCGTATAAACAGTCTGCACGTCGTCAAACTCCTCCAGACGTTCAATCATCTTGTCCAGTGTCTCGCGTTGTTCGGGAGTCACATCCTTCATATCGTTGGGGATATAAGTAAAGTCTCCGCCGACATCCTCAAAGCCACACTCTTCCAGGTGCTTCTGAATAGCCGCATAACTCTTCGGGTCACCGTAGATAGTGATTGTCCCTTCCTCTTCATCGGCATCATATTCATCTTCCACATCATAGTCGATCAGGTCAAGAATCAGCTCTTCCATATCCAGTCCGTCTTTCTTCTTGAAAGTAAACATACATTTGTGGTCGAAAAGGAAAGCCAGCGACCCCATTGTACCCAGGTTTCCGCCGAACTTGTTAAATACCGAACGGACGTCAGCCACCGTACGAGTCGTGTTGTCTGTCAACGTATCCACAAAAACAGCAATTCCGTGAGGGCCGTATCCTTCGTAAGTCATGCTCTTGTAGTCGCTTTGGTCTTTACCCATAGCGTTCTTGATGGCACGTTCGATATTGTCCTTCGGCATATTCTCACGCTTACACGTAGCGATAACCGAACGCAGGGTCGGGTTATTCTCCGGTTCCGGTCCGCCCGCCTTTACAGCGATAGCGATCTGCTTGCCCAGTCTTGTAAAAGTTTTAGCCATGTGGCCCCATCTTTTCAGTTTAGCGGCCTTTCTATATTCAAATGCTCTTCCCATTGGTTTATATTTTTATAATAACAATTTTAAGTTTATCTGATTATCTTAGTTTGGCGCCCAGTTTATCTTCCAGGTTCTTCACCAATTTCGACATGATTTTGTCAATCATCTTGTCGTTCAAAGTCTGGTTCTCATCCTGAAGCAAGAAGCTCACTGCATAAGATTTCTTGCCTGCTTCCAGGTTCTTGCCTTCGTACACGTCAAAAAGTTCCACTTCTTTCAGCAACTTCTTCTCCGTATCGTAAGCAATCTTCTCGATTTCGGCAAACTGCACATTCTTGTCAAGCAGCAAGGCAAGGTCACGTTTCACAGCCGGGAACTTGGATATTTCCCTGTAGCTGATCTTCACCGAACGGATAGCCTTCATAAGCTCCTTCCAGTTCAAGTCGGCAAAATAAACTTCATTATCGATATCGAACGCCTTCAGCAATTTCTTAGTCACCACACCGAAAGATGCCAGTCGTTTACCGCCCTTGGTATTTACGGAAAGTGCGGCAGCAAAGACATCATCGGTCAAGTTGCCTACAACCAGATTATGCAAATCCAGTCCCAAACGTTTCAAAATATTCTCGACATAAGCCTTCAATTCATAAACAGAGCTGTTTTCGTCTGCATGCGCCCACGAGTTGGAAACCTTCTTGCCGGTTACCCACAATCCCAGGTGATAATCTTCCGAATAAGGAGCCAATACCTTTTCCTCATTCCTCTTGTCTCCGTCGAAATAATAACAGTTACCGAATTCAAAGAATTTCAGGTCGGCATTCTTACGGTTCGTGTTGTAAGCGATGCTTTCCAGTCCACCGAACAACAAAGTCTGACGCATAGCGTTCAAATCCGCGCTCAGGGGGTTCAGCAACATCACCAGTCGGTTTGACGGATAAGTTTCCAGACCGTCATAGTATGCGGCACGAGTCAATGAGTTATTCAGTATTTCATTGAATCCGCAGCCCACCAACTGTTCTGCCACCAGATTCTGTAATTTATTGGATTTATCATGTTCCCCCTTTGTTGTCAGACTAGACTTCAGAGTAGACGGGATTTCCACATTATTATATCCGTAGATGCGGAGAATATCCTCAATCACGTCACAATCACGCTGCACATCCACCCGATAAGGCGGCACAGCCAAGGTCAGCCCTTCTGCCGTCTCATTCGTAATCTTCATCTCCAGGCTGGTCACAATGCTCTTGATTGTCTCTACCGGAATCACTTTGCCTACCAGTGAATTTACTTTAGCATAAGCCAAATCTACGATGAAATCCTGCGCAGGAGTAGTATATACATCTTTAATATCAGAAGAAATCGTACCGCCGGCCAGTTCCTTCACCATCATGGCAGCCAGTTTCAAGCAATAAATCACGCCGTTCGGGTCGATACCACGCTCGAAACGGAAAGAAGCATCCGTATTCAGTCCATGGCGGCGTGCAGTCTTGCGCACCCATGTGGGATGGAAGTAAGCACTTTCAATGAAAACATCCGTCGTAGCTTCGGTAGAGCCGGAATCCAGTCCGCCGAATACACCGGCAATACACATCGCCTCTTCCTTATTGCAAATCATCAGGTCGCGGTCGCTCAGCTTGCGTTCCACTTCATCCAGCGTAACGAACGGAGTCCCTTCGGGCATGGTCTTCACAATCACCTCATTGCCTTTAATCTTGGCAGCATCGAAACAGTGCAAAGGCTGTCCGAAAGCATGAACGATGTAATTGGTAATATCCACTACATTATTAATAGGACGCACACCGATCAGGCGCAATTTGTTCTGCAACCATTCCGGGCTTTCCTTCACGGTCACCCCTTTCACGGTCACACCGGCATAATGCGGGCAAGCCTCCGTGTTTTCCACCTTCACCTCAATATTCAAGTCCCGGTTTTCAACCGTGAAGTCATCTACCGATGGACGTTGCAGAGTTGCCTGTCTGCCGTTCTGAATCAGATAAGCGTACAGGTCGCGGGCCACGCCGTAATGAGAGCAGGCATCCGCACGGTTGGGCGTGATGTCCACTTCAAGCACATAGTCGCTCTTGATATTATAATAATCCTTGGCAAGCGTACCCGGAACAACATCTTCCGGCAATACAATGATGCCTGCATGATCCGTACCGATACCGATTTCATCTTCGGCACAAATCATGCCGGTAGATTCCACGCCGCGGATTTTTGATTTCTTGATGGTAAAACATTCGTCACCGTCATAGAGTTTCGTACCCAAGGTAGCTACCACCACTTTCTGTCCAGCAGCCACGTTCGGAGCGCCGCAAACGATCTGTACCGGTTCGCCTTCTCCCAGATTGACAGTAGTAATGTGCAAATGGTCGGAATTCGGGTGTTCCACGCAAGTCAGCACTTCGCCGATCACAAGACCTTCCAAACCACCTTTGACGGTTTGCACTTCTTCCACGCCGCCTGTTTCCAAGCCGATAGAAGTCAACGCGGCAGCCGTTTCATCAGGCGTCAAATCGAAGTTGACATACTCTTTCAGCCAGTTATAAGAGATATTCATATGATTAATTTTTTATTGTTTCTCAAAAGATTCGCAAAGTTAATAAGTTTTTTCGGTTGACCGAAAAGGTTTGATAAAAAATTGCACGTTATTTCACCACAGAGGACACAGAGGACACAGAGGATATCGGAAAGATGAAAAATAAGTGCAAATCCTTAATAAGCAAATGCGTATAATTAATTTACAAACCAATTCAACATGAGTACTTAGTAAAAAGAAAGAGCTCTGTGTCCACTGCGTCCTCTGTGGTAAAATAATGCGCAACTAAAACGGCAACGGCCCATCCCCACCTATCGGCGCGGCAAACGGATTGTTTGTCTGCGGAGCAAAATCAGGTGCCGGTGGCGGCGGTACGGAAGCAGGGCTTCCCGCATTCATTTTAGAAACCAGCATCGTTCCGGCAGGCTCACCCGGCATCGGGATAACCATATCATCCTCGGGATTCGAGAATCGTGTAAACTCACCCTTAAACCGGAGCAGCACCTCACCTACCGCACCATTACGGTGCTTGGCTATCACAATCTCCGCCATACCGCGCAAGTCATTCCCGCGGTCGTCCTGATAAATTTTGTAATACTCCGGACGGTGGATAAAGCACACCATATCAGCGTCCTGCTCGATGGCTCCCGATTCACGAAGGTCGCTCAACTGCGGACGCTTGCCGTCGATACCTTCACGGCTTTCCACACCACGGTTCAACTGTGACAGCGCGATAATCGGAATATTCAACTCCTTCGCCAATCCCTTCAACGAACGTGAAATGGTACTCACCTCTTCCTGACGGCTTCCGAACGCCATACCGCTCGCATTCATCAACTGAAGGTAGTCGATAATAATGACTTTCACCCCATGCTCACGCACCAGACGGCGCGCTTTTGTACGAAGTTCGAAAACTGACAAAGAAGGGGTATCATCCACATAAAGCGGTGCATCAATCAGATCCTTCAACTTATAGTCCAACTGCTGCCATTCGTAATTGGCCAACTGCCCGCTCTTGATTTTCTCACTCGGAATCTCGCAGACATTCGTAATCAGACGGTTCACCAACTGGACGTTACTCATTTCAAGCGAGAACAACGCCACCGGATTCCGAAAATCAACGGCAATATTCTTTGCCATAGAAAGCACGAAAGCTGTCTTACCCATGGCAGGACGGGCGGCAATAATAATAAGGTCGGAATTCTGCCAGCCGGAAGTCATCTTGTCCAATTTGGTAAAACCGCTTTCAAGACCGCTCAAACCGTCGGTCCGTGCCGCAGCTTTCTGAATCAGCTTATAGGCTTCGTCAATCACCGGATTAATCTGCGTATAGTCTTTCTTCATGTTCTGCTGCGAAATCTCGAAAAGCTTACCTTCCGCTTCCTGCATCAGGTCGTCCACATCCAGCGTCTCATCAAAAGCCTTGCTCTGGATATTGCTCGTAAACGTAATCAACTCACGTGCCAGCGACTTCTGCGCAATGATACGTGCATGATACTCAATATGCGCCGAAGAGGCGACCTTGCTACTCAACTGAGTAATATAGAACGGCCCCCCGACCTCTTCCAAATCTCCCCGCTTGCTAAGCTGTTCCTTTACCGTCAGAATATCCACCGGTTTCTGGTTGATGGCAAGGTCGGTAATGGCTGCGTAAATCAACTGGTGACGGTGCTCATAAAAAGATTCGGGACGAAGAATCTCGCTCACTTGCGAGTAGGCATCCTTCTCAATCATCAAAGCTCCCAACACAGCTTCTTCCAGCTCAGGCGCCTGAGGCTGGATACGACCATAATCATTCACCGGTTGTACTTTTGCAGATTTTGTATTGCGGGTATTTTTTCTCTGTTCAGCCATGGAGATATTTACTATTTTGTAATTTACTATTTTTTTGCGACCGGACAGGTTCCTTTATAACAGAGCTTCTCCGGTCGGGACGACAAAGATAGAATATAATCACGAAGAATGAATAAGGAAAAATGAAGATTTTACTAACTTTGCCCCCGAATCACATTAAGCCACGATTAATTGTGGTGTGCACCACTACAAATAGTAAATTGTAAATCGTAAATCGTAACATAGTACATATGATCGTTTTTCCGAATATCAAAATAAACCTGGGACTCTCCATCACAGAGAAACGCCCGGACGGTTATCATAACCTGGAAACAGTTTTCTATCCAGTAGCCCTCGAGGATGCTCTCGAAATCCGCGCTCTCCCCGAAGCAGATAAGAAAATCACTCTCCACCAATATGGAATGGAGATAACCGGCAATCCGGAAGACAATCTGGTGGCAAAAGCTTATTCACTTCTGGACAAGGAGTTCCACCTTCCCCCTGTCGAGATTCATCTATATAAGCATATCCCTTCGGGAGCCGGTCTTGGCGGCGGTTCGTCAGATGCCGCCTTTATGCTGAAACTGCTCAACGGGCATTTCCACCTGAACTTATCCGAAGAGCAACTCGAAATATACGCCGCTACTTTGGGGGCAGACTGTGCTTTCTTTATCAAGAACAAGCCTGTCTACGCCGAAGGCATCGGCAACATCTTCTCGCCAATCGAACTTTCATTAAAAGGTTATCAGATTATGATTGTGAAGCCGGACGTCTTTGTTTCCACCCGCGAAGCCTTCGCGAACATTCATCCCCATCATCCCGAATATCCGGTCAAAGAGGTAATCCGTCGTCCGGTGGCAGAATGGAAGGATACATTAATCAACGATTTCGAGGCAAGCGTCTTCCCGCAACACCCCGTCATCGGAGAAATCAAAAAAGAGCTCTATAACCAGGGAGCACTCTATGCTTCCATGAGCGGCTCCGGTTCCTCTGTGTTCGGGCTGTTCGCACCGGATGCTGCGCTGCCGGAAATAAACCGGAAAAGTAACTCGTTTTGTTTTAAAGGCACGTTAGGCCAATAGTCCTTTGCCGGAAATTATGTTCCGGCAAAGTTTCAGAAACCTAACATTGCAGCAGGATGTATATTCAGCACACGACAAAGCATACGAGCTATTTTTAAACAGGCTCTCAATGTTTTATAATTCAAAACCCAAGTAACACCCATACAAAGAACGGTACCACGACTCACGTCGTAGTACCGTCACAACACAAACACAAAATAAAACACGACAAAACTACTATGCAACCTCCTGTCTATACCGGGGAGGTATAAGTACTGCTTATGTATATTCACATACTCATAACCAGCTTCAGGACGATTAGCATCAATTAAACAAATCGCATGCACGATTTGTTTAAACTCTTATGTAGATTAAAATTGTTTCCTTCTTTACTGAATACCTCTCTCACGAAGTTTCAGCTGCCAGTTCCAGGCAGAGCGTAAAGTATCTTCCAAAGTTTCTACGGCTTTCCACCCCAATTCATTATTGGCGAAATCGGGGTTCGCCCATACTTTCTCAATATCACCGGCACGACGTCCGACAATCTGATAATTCAACTTCACACCGGTAGCTTTTTCAAAGCCATTGATTAATTCCAATACGGAAACACCGCGTCCCGTACCGATATTGAATACTTCCACTTTTTCTTTCTGTCCCTTTTCCAAGATACGGCGGATAGCAATCACGTGCGCTTTAGCCAAATCGACTACATTGATAAAGTCACGGATACAAGAGCCGTCGGGTGTATCATAATCATCACCAAACACGCTAAGTTTCTCACGGATACCCATAGCAGTCTGAGTCAGATAAGGAATCAGGTTTTGAGGAACGCCATTCGGCAGTTCACCCAGCAATGCGGTAGGATGCGCGCCAATCGGGTTGAAATAACGCAGCATGATAGCATTGATCGGAGCACCGGAAGCTACTGTATCGCGGATAATCTCTTCATTAATCTGTTTGGTATTTCCGTAAGGCGATTCCGCTTTCTTAATCGGAGCTTTCTCAGTCACCGGCAGTTCGTCCGGCTGACCGTATACTGTACAGGAAGAAGAGAACACAATACCTTCCACTCCATGTTTAGGCATCAATTCGAGAAGATTGATCAAAGAAACCAGGTTATTGCGATAATAAAGCAACGGTTTCTCTACCGACTCTCCTACGGCTTTGCTCGCTGCAAAGTGAATAATAGCCTTAATTCCTTTATATTTTGTAAATACGGCATCCAGCCCTGCAAAATCCAAACAATCCAATTTCTCGAACACCGGACGAATACCTGATACTTTCTCTATATTGTCAACAACGTCGGCACTTGAATTTGATAAATTATCAATGATAATTACTTCATATCCACTGTTTTGTAGTTCCACTACGGTGTGAGAACCAATATATCCCGTCCCGCCCGTTACTAAAATTCTTTCTTTCATATTCTTTATAAATGGTTAGTTTTCCGGCTTTTTGTCGTTTGAGCTACAAAATTATGGAAATAAAATGAAAATCCAACAATTTACGGCCATTTATTTCAATAAAAAATAATCAAAGAACGATTTTACGGAAATCGGATATAAAAAAAAGAATTGGAAACCCGCAGTCTGCATGTCGCCACACAACAGGGTTTCCAATTCCTATCAATCAATTATCAACTGTAAGTCTTTACACTACGCCGGAGAATCCCATGAATGCCATAGCAAGCAGACCGGCGGTAATCAAGGCAATCGGAGTGCCTTGCATTCCTTTCGGAACTTTCACCAGACTCATCTGTTCGCGCAGTCCGGCAAAGAGCACCAGTGCCAGCCCGAAGCCGATAGCCGTAGAGAATGCATATACAACACCCGTCAGCAGGTCATAGTCTTTCTGAATCACCAGGATAGCCACACCAAGGATACAACAGTTGGTTGTAATCAAGGGCAAGAACACGCCCAACGCCTGATACAGGGCAGGCGATACTTTTTTCAGAATAATTTCCACCATCTGCACCAGTCCGGCAATGACCAGGATGAATGTAATGGTCTGCAAATATCCCAGCCCGAAGACATCCAATACAAACTTCTGAATCAGGAAAGTAACAATGGTAGCGATGGTCAACACGAAAGCAACCGCAGCGCTCATACCCATCGCTGTTTCCACCTTCTTGGATACACCCAGGAACGGACAGATACCCAAGAACTGCGACAACACGATGTTGTTTACAAAGATTGCCGAAATAAATATCAATATATATTCCATATTCTTTTCTTATTTAATTGAATTAGGCTTTCTTGAGACTGTTAATCAGCGCAATGAGGTATCCCAAAGCGATGAAAGCACCCGGAGCCAATACAAATACCAACATTCCATATTCTTCCGGCATGATGGTCAGATTGAAAATCTTACCGGTTCCCAGGAATTCGCGAACAGCACCCAGCAATGTCAGGGCAATGGTGAAACCAAGTCCCATGCCGATACCGTCGAACATAGAAGCAACCGCGTTATTCTTGGCAGCGAAGGCTTCGGCACGTCCCAACACAATACAGTTCACCACAATCAACGGGATGAAAAGACCGAGCGTAGCGTACAGTCCCGGCACGTATGCCTGCATCACCATTTGAAGCAAGGTTACGAAAGACGCGATCACCACGATAAACGACGGGATACGCACCATATCCGGAATCAGGTTCTTGATTAAAGAGATCACCACATTCGAGCAAATCAAAACGAACATGGTAGCCAGTCCCATACCCATACCGTTGATGGCCGACGAAGTCGTACCCAATGTAGGACACATACCGAGCAGGAGTACAAACGTAGGATTCTCTTTGATAATCCCGTTCATCATTACTTTAAAGTTATTCATATCTGTCTCCTTTCTTATTTAGCACTGACCGAATCAGTAAGTTCAACTTTAATCGTAGCTCCCGTAGCAGCGTCAGAGTCTGCACCTGTAGCCTTTTGAGAAGCACCGCTGACACCGTTCACTTCACCACCTTCTGCCTTATAAGCCTGATAAGCAGCATTTACAGCATTCAGAAATGCACGTGAAGTAATAGTAGAAGCTGTAATGGCGTCCACCTGTCCGCCGTCCTTGCTGACAGTCAGCGGAGCTTCACCCGGATTCATGCCCAGGATAGACCTCGCACTTTCTTCGTGCGACACCGCCTGTTCGCTTTTGGCAGGGTCATAAGCACCAAACCATTTGTCGGCCTTCGAGCCCAGCCCCGGAGTTTCCGCATGAGCCAGCAGAGAGTAATTATAGATTTTGCCTTCGGCATTAAAGCCTACCAGCACTTTCAGTTCACCGCCGAATCCCATCGACTTGGCTTCAACAGCCGTACCGACCAGCTCTTCGCCGTTCTTTGCCGGATAGACGATAAAGTCAACGAATTTCTTTCCGTCTTTCTCACCGAAAATAGTATCGCTTTCCGCTACCGGATTGTTCGTAAATTCGGGAAGAACCTTCTTCAAAGCCTCGTTCAGCGTCTTTGCGTTCGCTTCGGCGATAGGGCCTTTCGTCAGTTCGTTCACATAAGCCAGCAACGCTACGGAAACAGCAGTCACGCCCGTAAGTACCAGCAACATATTCTTTAAAGATGATTCTAACTTTTTCATTTCTTCTTCGCTACCTCCCCAAAGCGTTTTGGTTTACAATAGGTGTTAATCAGCGGAGTGAACGCATTCATAATCAGGATGGCGAACGACATACCTTCGGGATAAGCACCGAACAGACGGATGACAACCGTCAGCAGACCGATACATACACCATAAATCAACATTCCTTTCTTACTCATCGGAGAAGTCACATAGTCGGTTGCCATAAAGACAGCACCCAGCATCAGACCACCGGAGAGCAACTGCAATACCGGAGAAACATATTTTTCCGGATCTGCCAGGTGCATGATACCCGCAAAGATAAACACGGTAGCCAGAATAGACACAGGAATATGCCACGTGATAATCTTCTTCCAGAGCATATAAACCAGTCCGAGCAATAGAGCCAATGCACTCACTTCACCCAGGCATCCGCCATTCTGTCCGATCAGCAAACTCAATGCATCCGGAATCCGGTTTAAAGCATCCATAGCCGCACTCTTATCTGCAGCATGAATCGCTTGTTTCATCAATGCCAGCGGAGTGGCACCGGTGGTAGCATCCGTATAAGCGGTCAACTGTCCGACTACCGGCCAGCTGGTCATCTGCACCGGGAAAGAGAGCAACAGGAACACACGTCCTGCCAGTGCCGGATTAAAAGGATTGCAGCCTAATCCACCGAAAGACATTTTGCCTACACCGATAGCAAACAGTGCACCCAGAATGATAATCCAGATAGGAAGATTAGACGGTAAGTTGAATGCCAGCAACACACCTGTAATGATGGCAGAGCCGTCGCAGATGGTCGTGGCCGGTTTCTTCAGTAGATATTTTCCGATCGCCCATTCGAAGAACAAACAAGCCGCAACGGAAGTAGCTGTAACAATCAGCGCACCCAGTCCGAAGAAATAGAGAGACACCAGAAAAGCCGGAACCAGTGCAATCAGCACGCCGTACATATTCTTCTTCACGCTGTCTCCGCCATGAACGTGGGGTGATAGTGATACGATTAATTTATTTTCCATATTCGTTATTTTTTAGCTTGACGTGCGCGAATCATAGCTCCGACCTTACCTTTGCCCAGACGACAATAGTCGAGCAGCGGACGGTTGGCAGGACAAGTGAACTGGCAAGAGCCGCACTCGATACAATCCATGATTCTCTCTTTTTCCATTGTTTCAAAATCTCCGTTTTCGGACAAAGCTCCGAGCAAGTAGGGTTCCAGTCCCATCGGGCAAGCGCTCACACACTTCGCGCAACGGATACAAGTCTGCGCCTCACCGCGTTTGGCTTCCTTCCGATTCATAATCAGGATACCGGAACTGCCCTTCGCAGTAGGAACCTCGATATTTACGAGCGCCTTACCCATCATCGGACCGCCGCCGATTACTTTTCCCGTATCTTCGGGCAGACCGCCGCAAGCGTCGATCAACTGCTTCATCGGCGTACCGATACGAGCCAGGAAGTTGGAAGGTTTCGCCACCGACTTTCCTGTCACGGTAATCACACGTTCGAACAACGGCTTATTTTTCTGTACAGCTTCATAAACGGCAAATGCTGTTCCCACGTTCTGCACGACTGCTCCCGTAGAGATAGGCAATGCGCCGCTCGCCACCTGACGTTTGGTGATCGCATCGATCAGCTGTTTTTCACCTCCTTGCGGATATTTCACCTTCAAGGGCACTACCTCGATGCCAGCATAGCCGGAAGCCACTTTGGTCATCAGTTCGATAGCATCCGGCTTATTATTTTCGATTCCGATAAATGCCTTGTTCACTTTCACCGCTTTCATCAGGATAGAAACACCTACCATAATTTCTTCCGCGTGTTCCAGCATCAGCTGATGGTCGGCAGTCAGGTAAGGTTCACACTCTACGGCATTGATAATCACACATTCAGCCTTGAAAGAAGGAGGAGGACAAAGTTTCACCTGCGTAGGGAAACAAGCACCGCCCAGACCTACGATTCCGGCATCGGCAATCTTCTTCACGATCTCTTCTGTGGAAAGTTCACACTCTTTCACCAGTGTGGTGCTACGGTCGATTGTTTCTTCCCATTCGTCGCCTTCCACATCAATGAAGATGGCAGGTTTCGCATAACCGCTGGCATCGACTATAGTATCAATCTTCGCCACTTTACCACTGACCGAAGAGTGAATTGCTGCCGAAACAAAGCCGGCAGGTTCGGCAATCTTAGTGCCCACCTTTACCACATCACCTTTCGCAACAATCGGTTTTGCAGGCGCACCGATGTGCTGCCCCAGCAGGATAACTGCCTTTGCAGGAACTTCCGCCGTGATAATAGGTTGATGTGCCGACAATTTATTTTCGTGTGGATGAACTCCACCAATTGAAAATGTCTTTAACATACAATTCTGTATTTTATTCTGTTATTATTCTGTTACTTTCGGAGCTTCAGCCGTTTCTTTCGGAGCAGCAGCCGTTTCTTTCGGAGCAACTGCAGCCTTCGGAGCAGCAGCCGTAGCCTCTTCCGTCTTCGGCTTGCGCGGCGGGAAATTCAATGCGACAATGGTTCCTTGCGGACAGACTTCCTCACACTTGCGGCAAGATTTGCACTTGGCCGGGTCGATGTAAGCCAGGTTGTTCTCCAGCGTAATAGCCTCAAACGGACAAGTCTTCACACACTTGCCACAGCCGATACAGCTAACGGTACAAGCCTTGCGTGCCACGGCACCCTTGTCCTTATTCACACAAGAGACGTACACACGGCGCGACTTCTTGCCTTGCGGACGAATCTCGATAATCGCTTTCGGACACGCCTTCACACAAGCTCCACAAGCCGTACATTTCGCTTCGTCCACTTCGGGAATACCCGTTTCGGGATTCATGTGGATAGCGTCGAACCGGCAGGCAGCCACACAGTCGCCACATCCCAGACAGCCGTAGCTACAACCGGTTTCTCCACCATACAGTGAAGCGGCGATAGCACAACTCTTCGCACCGTCGTACTGGTTGGTACGCGGGCGGTTGGCGCACGTTCCGTTACATCTTACCACTGCTACCATCGGTTCAGCTTCACCGGCTGCCAGTCCGAGGATATCAGCAATCTTTGCCATGACAGGTTGTCCGCCTACGGGACAGAACTTGCCATCCAGTGAGCCGGCTTTGACGCAAGCATCGGCAAAGCCGCTACAACCGGGATAGCCACATCCGCCGCAATTCGCCTGAGGAAGCACCTCCCCCACCTGGGCAATCCGCGGATCTTCATACACGGCGAATTTCTTGGAAGCCACATAAAGAATAGCGGCCAATACGAGCGCTATAGCTCCCAATGAAATCACTGCAATCAGAATCAAATTCATAATGTTTTTAGTTATTTATTGGTTTTATAGTAAATGAAAATTTTTGCTTCAATCGTGTTTTATTGAGCCACAAGACGAAATAATAAGGCGCGAGGACAGCCAGAGAAAGAAGTGCTGCATACAACTCATTCTCTATCCACGCCATCAAAAGAAACAATGAAAATATAAGAAGTACGAAAGGAAGTACGAAAGCCAATGACACTGCCATCATGCCCATCGATGTTTCGCCGACCACCATCACCTTCTCTCCCACCTGATAGGAAGAAGCTGCGGTATCTATAATATCTATGATTTTGTCCTTACTATCCGCCGAGGAACAATGCCCCTTTGCGCTACAAGCCGCACAAGCCGATGTCTGGACAATCCTCACCGACAGATGAGAACCCTGTATGTTTTCCACAATACCCAGATGCTTTATAGTATTATTCGTCATTTTGCAAACTCAACATTACAAATCGCGGCAAATTTAATCATTATTTGTGAACTACGAAGCATTCCCCATATTTTTTCTACATAATAAATTGTTATTTCTTCCATTTTCGTTATCGCACACGGAAAAAGATATAGCTACTATTTGATATGTTTGCAGCAAAAAAAGGCAGGCGGGAAATTTTTTTCCCGCCTGCTGCTCTTTGACTTTATCTGTTTTTTCACTGTTCTCCCCGCTCCTCCTCTCTTCTCTTTCTGTGCTCCAGATACAGCAACTTCCATTTATCCAAATACGCCTCGATTTCCTCCTCACTAAAGGAGTCAAAAAAGAAATCGACAACTTCTACGTAATGACTCAATCTGCCATCCAGCCCTTTTTTACATCATTGTAGGTAGAATGCCCGATACCTATTGCCTTATACACTTCAGGATTCTTCAAACCCAAACGGCCTTGCAACTCTGAAATACAAGCGCCCAAACTCTCATAACAAGCTTTTTCTTTTTTCATTCTTATTTATTGTTAAAAACACACCATAACGATTAATTATTTTAACTTTCATCCCGTATGTCGGGATGATGTTTATTCTGTCTTTGCTAATTTTACACCGTGTTTCAAAGCACGTTTGTGTTTTTTCGCAAAAGTAAAAATTTAAACTCATTACAACAAAAAAATATGCCAAACAACTACAGAATGTCCTATTTCATGCCACCCATCGCCCCCGTCAGGAATGAAGAAGGACGAATGGTCACCCCCGCCACCCTTCTCCCCTTCTGCGAAATCTCCGTGGAACAAGTTTTCCAGATGATCACCTGCAACGAAGACCTCAGGCTCCTGACCGGACAAGTACGCAACGCACCGGACATGCGGACGGCAAAAGCAACGCTCCTGCCTTACGTGACTCCCTGCGGCACCTTCACCCGTCGCAACAGCCAATGCTTCCTATCCCCCTCACGGCTGATAGTGATAGATGTAGACCACCTCGACTCCTACGAAGAAGCCGCCGGAATGCGCCGCACCTTGTTCGACGATCCCTTCCTCCGCCCTGTACTTACGTATATCAGCCCCAGCGGCCGGGGCGTGAAGGCATTCGTCCCAACCGGCACGTCCTTTCCGGCAGACGAGATACGGAATATCACAGAAAGCATCCACAGAGCCATGCAATATGTCGAAATGGCCTACACCCCGACAACGGACATCACTGCCCGAGCAACAGCCAAAGGCGTAGACGGTTCGGGGAAAGATCTGGCAAGAGCCTGCTTCCTCAGCCACGACCCCGAAGCCTTATTCAGAAACATCTGATATGACTTATAAGTCATTGCCTGACCATATACGAATTTATATTTCTCAATTGTATAATTCCCAATCCAAGAAAAATGAACAACATTGAATCACTAAGCCGCCTCACCGAGACAGTCGAAACGGCAGGAGCGGATATCGCCCCGACTTACATTGAGTACGTACAACTGGCATTTGCCATCGCCACAGATTGCGGCGAAGCCGGACGCGGCTATTTTCACCGTCTCTGCCGCATGTCCGCCAAATATCAGCGTAAACAGGCCGACAGGGTATTCTCCAACGCACTCGCCACGAAACATGGCGACATACATCTGGGCACAGTGTTCCACCTTGCCGAAACCGCAGGGGTCACCCTCCGCAAAGAAGAAGTTATGAACAGCCCGGCGGGTACAAAAGGTACAGCAGGTGCACCCCGCAATTTTCTCACACACACGTGCGCGCGTAATAAGGTGGGAAATGACGAAAACGACGGAAACGGAGAAGAAGAATTATTGCCGGGCAGCGAACCGCAGCATCCGCTACCTACCTTCCCCGAAGCAGACTGGCCGGAGTTTCTGAAACGTATCATAAGCTATGGAAAGACTGCGGCCCAACATGACATCATGCTATTGGGAGCATTGACAGCCTTAGGCTCTTCCATGGAACGGTATGTGCGTTGTTCTTATGGCGGCAAATACCAGTATCCCTGCATGCAATGTTTCGTCATCGCTCCTTCCGCTTCCGGCAAAAGCATCCTTTCCTATATCCGGTTGCTCGTAGAACCTATCCACGACCAGATTCGTACAGAAGTGGCCGTACAGATGAAAGCATATAAGAGAGAGAAAGCGGCCTACGAAGCCATGGGCAAAGAGCGTTCAAAAGTGGAAGCTCCGCAAATTCCCGCCAACAGGATGTTTCTCATTTCCGGTAATAATACCGGTACGGGTATCCTGCAAAACATCATGGATTCCGAAGGAACAGGACTTATCTGTGAAGCCGAAGCGGATACCCTTTCCACTGCCATAGGCTCGGATTACGGCCACTGGAGCGACACGCTCCGCAAAGCGTTCGACCACGACCGCTTGTCTTACAACCGCCGTACGGACCAGGAATACCGGGAAGTAAAAAAGAGCTTTCTTTCCGTCCTGATTTCCGGAACACCCTCACAAGTCAGAACTTTTATTCCGACGACAGAAGACGGTGCGTTCTCCCGTCAACTGTTCTACTACCTGCACGGCATCTGGAAATGGGTGAGCCAGTTTACAGAAGACAATATAAATTTGGAAGAGATATTTACCGCTATGGGTTTGGAATGGAAAGAGAAACTGGATATGATAAAAGCACATGGAATTCACACACTCCAGCTCACGGTTGAACAGAAAGAAGAATTCGATGCACTCTTCTCCCGCCTGTTCTCCCGTTCGAGCATAGCCAATGGCAGGGAGATGTACAGTTTCGTAGCCCGCCTGGCTGTCAATCTGTGTCGCATCATGGCTGAAGTGGCTGTATTGCGTGCTCTCGAAAGTCCGCATTCTTATCAGTTCAAGGTATCCCCTGCTTCCGGCTTTACTCCCGACAAGGAGATTCCTACCGACAACATCAATGACGGCATTATTACCCGTTGGGACGTAACGATTACTCCCGAGGACTTTAAAGCCGTGCTTTCACTTGCCGAACCTCTCTACTGTCATGCCACGCATATCCTGTCTTTCCTTCCTGCTGTAGAAATCAGTCACCGTTCTAATGCCGACCGGGATTTCCTCTTCGAGCAGTTGGGTGAAAAATTTACCCGCGCACAGTTGTTGGAACAGGCAGCTGCCATAGGAATCAAAGAAAACACTGCCCTCAGCTGGTTGAAACGATTGACCAAAAAAGGAGTGTTTATCAGTATAGACGGAAAAGGAACTTACTCTCTCGCGCGTGTGCGTGTGTGAGGGAGCCCCCGAAAAGTGCACCTGCTGTACCCGCCCGTTATTAACAACGCAGTGATTGGTCTATACTAAAGCGGCGCTTTATGAGTGCTAAAGCTTAGCTTTACGCCCTCTAAAGCACCGCTTTAGCACTCGTAAAACGCCGCTCTCCTAAGGCTCGCCCAACGCATCCACAATCACCCTCACTTCCAACGGTGTGAAAGAGCGATGCTCCGGTTGATAACCCAAATCATACAAGCGTTGTAAAAGTCCGGGACACCGTAGGATCCATTTCTTCATTTTCCGGTAAGCGGCAATACCGGTAAGTTCGGGAGAGTAGAGTTGCGCCAACTCCATACGTCCATACGCACGTATTCTGAATTCGTTCATAATAGATAAGTTTCTGATTTATTGTCACAAAAGTAACAAAATATTTCCACATTACCAACGCTTTTGCATTGAATAACCGACCCTAATTGCATATAACCGACAAGGTATGAGCATAACGGTCCACAAGCGATTTTCCGGTAGTCAGCAGTTGTATCTTTGTATCGTCGAAAGGGGAAAGAATCCCGGAGACACCATGTATAACCCTTTAATTTATTGTTTTATGATTCGTTACAAAATTTATCAGAACCAGCAGAAGAAAGGCTTGAATGCGGGCAAGTGGTTCGCCCGTGCGGTAAGCGATGAGACGTATGATTTGGGCAAGCTTGCCGAACATATGTCGAAACACAATTCACCGTATTCCGGCGGTGTCATCAAGGGTGTGCTCACCGATATGGTGGAGTGCATCAAGGAGCTGCTGCTCGACGGCAAATGTGTGAAAATCGATGACCTTGCCATTTTCGGTGTGGGCATCCGCAGCAAGGCTGCCGAAACGTTGGAAGAGTTCTCGCTGGAGAAGAACATCATCGGCATGAGACTCAAGGCACGTGCCACCGGCAATCTGTCGACGACCAACCTGAAGCTTGACAGCCAACTGAGACAGCAGACTGAGTATCAGAGACCTACCACTTCCGGTGGCAACAATTCCGGTTCGGATTCCGGCAATACGCCCGACCCTAACCCGGATGGTGGCGGAGAGACTCCCGATCCGGATCCGGCAGCTTAATCCTTGCCTCTATCTCCTGTCTCTCCTATTTTCTGTGAGCCCTTCTTTTTGCGAAGGGCTCGCTAATATCCAAATCTTTTAATCTTAAAAAAAATCGACTTATGAGCAATTCATCATCACGCCGCTCCGTATGGAGCCTGGTTCTCAAGATTATCATCACTGTAGCCACTGCCATCGGCGGTGTGCTCGGAGTGCAAAGCTGTATGTAGGCCAATGAGGACCATTACGCTAATTATCATTCATTGCAGCGCTACGCCGGAGGGGAAATCCCTCTCGGCGGAAGCCTGTCGTTCAGACCATATCCACCATCGTGGATTCCGCGACATCGGTTATCATTTCTATATCACACGTGACGGGGAAATCCATCGGGGACGGTCGCTTGAAAAGGTTGGGGCACATTGCCGGAATCACAACGCCCATTCGGTAGGCATTTGCTACGAAGGCGGGCTGGATGCGGAAGGAAAGCCGAAGGATACGCGCACTTTGGAGCAAAAAGGCTCGTTGCTTGCTTTGTTGAGGGAGTTGCGGCGACAGTTTCCGAAAGCGTTGATTGTGGGGCATCATGATTTGAATCCGATGAAGGGATGTCCGTGCTTTGAGTGTGTGAAGGAGTATTCAGATTTGTAAAAGAGGGAAATTTCATAGTAAAAGCGGTCACTTCACAAATGACCGCCTTTACTTGTTATACTATATTCTACTATTTTATTCTCAACAAATATATCGGCTATTCACCTACCAAATCTTCCACAATTTTTTTTCCGGGTAATATAATCAGAAGAAAAGAAATCAAAATTACTCAAACCCGTGAATAGGAAATCATTGAATAAATCCGGATTCTTGATAATATCTATAGAAGACACTTCACTCCCTTCACGTTGAAGGATATTCCAATATTTCAAATCAACTACATCCATCAAAAAAGTATCATTAGAACTGGCTATCAACTGTATATGATGTTCTATGCAAAAATCAAAAAGAATCTTTCCCAGTTTCGTAGAACGGTCATAGTCCAATCCTTCACACAAATCATCAATCAGTAACAAGGACGGGAATTCTCGAACAGACATATATTGTGCGTAAATGAGAAGATAAAGAGCACGAAACATTCCTTTTGACATCAAAGCATCAAAAAGCTGGCTCTTGACATTTTCCTCGTGAAACAACACCATTTTCAAATTACTACCATGTTCAAACAGCTCGATTCTTTGAATGGGATAACCAAGTTCATGTGCCTGGTCAATAACCTGTTGAATGGATTTTTCCGGTAAAGATTTAACCATTGCAAAGAGAGTTTGCCCTTGCCCTAATATATAAAAAGGTATATCACTATCCTCTGCCATCTCTATTTCATTAAAGCATAATCCGCACGCATGCTCTGCCCATAACATAATTTTCTCAATGAATGGATATTGCACTACATCACGGCGAACATGCAATGTCAATTTACTGGTAGGAGGATTGATAGATTCACCACACAAAACAGTTCCATTTTCATTGCGAGACAGTAAAGTCTCCCCATTTACCTTCAAGGACTCGTAAACCACATCTGTCCCTTTTAGACGAAATTCATAACTAATCGAGTCATTTTCATCTTCAAAAAGAAGCTCACTACGAAATATATCTAATGTGTTCCGTTCAGATAACTGCATCAGATAAAGCAATACATTCCTCAACGCACGAATCGTCCTTGACTTACCTACTGCATTCTTACCTACTAACAAATTAACTTCCTGCAAGTTGATAGGCGATGCCAATCTCCAATCTTCTTCTCTATATGTAAACTGAGTTAACTTCATTTTATTCTGTTATGGCTTTATCGTACAAAAGAACTAATTCTTTCTTAGATTTCCTAACTTTACAGACTTTTTCATGCGGACTTTTTCATATAGAGAACTTATGTGAAGGAGTATTTGCAGAACCGAAATTTATTCGTATTGCCAAATATCATCCATCGTAAGGGGCACATAGGCACCATCTTTCATCTCTATGATAACAGAAGGTTCATGCACAACAAGAGTGTGCCACATTCCGACCGGTACCTGAACACCATAAATACCTTTCGCGGAATTCAAATCATAACGACCGCATTCAACTCCTTTTTCGTTATAGAAAAGTTCGGTGACATGACCTCTAAGCAGAATTACAGTTTCACTAGTCGTTGTGTGACGATGAATGGGAACATGCGTTCCCGGTTGCAAGGCATTGAGCATACGTTGTGAAGTGTCTTCATCGCCATTACGCAAATCCTGATTGACACGACGTCTCTCATTAGTCTCAGCCTGAGACAGCAACTCATCAAGTAATTGGTCATTAATTTCCATCATTCCTTTCGTTAGCTTTAGCACGAAGATACTCTTCGTGCAAATGATAATACTTCTTTTTGAACAATATATAGGCTACACACAGCAATGCCAATACCACTACAAGATACAGATACTTGTTCACCGGCAGATAGATGGCACCCAAAGAAATTACCAACTGCAAAGCCATGTAAATGGTGGACACTGTCACATGCTTAATATGCAATTCATTAGCCATCAGTTGATAAGCATGCTTGCGATGGGGTTTGCCAATATTCTCATGTAGCATGATGCGGTGACAGATAGTAAGCACACTGTCCACACCATATACCATCAACAGCACTATAGCCCAATAGTTTCCACTCTGCAAAATATAAGAGCCCAGAAAATAAAGCAAAATAAATGCGATGGAGACACTGCCCACATCACCGGCAAAGCATTTTGCCTTGGTACGGAAGTTGAACAGGCAGAACACCAATACACTCAACAAAGTCACAATAATAAAGTTGTTATCGGTATATTCGTCCTGCATATTCAAGAGCAACAAGGGAATCAATACCGCCAATGAATAACCACCGGTGATACCATTTATACCGTCCATGAAGTTATACGCATTGATAATGCCGGTGCATACTATAAGTGCAATGATAATCACCCACCAATACTCAGGCAGTAAAATTCCCCACTGATAAAACATGAGCGTCATAGCAGCGAAATGTACAATCAGTCGAAATTTATTGGGTACCGAATGAATATCATCAGCAAAACTGATGCCACCCAACATGGTGAGTCCCAACAGGAACCACGGACATGTGAAACCATAAAAGGCGGCATAAAGCCAGGCTCCAAACAAGAAAATAATACCACCACCGCGCAACACTATAGAACTGTGCGACGAACGTAAATTAGGTTTATCTATAATGTTACACTTATCGGCAACCTTGAAATACACCCATTCAAGAACAAGCAATAATACTGCTATCAACAGATATACGACCATACTTATTTTGTATTTGCAAATGATTTAACGGTTTGTGTTAGTCCTTCTTCGGCACGTATGGGCATTCTATCTACCCCCAGTGCCCTTTTTATTTTGGCATTGCTCACCACATAGTTTTCGGTAAGTTTCGTCAAACGCTCCGAGTTCAGCGGCAGGTGCAAAACGTCTCCCACTTTTGCCATGCCATTCATCAGTCCCTTGGGCAGATGCCAGATGTGTGTTCTCTTCCCCAGCGCATTGCAAATGACTGCAATAAGCTCGTTGGTCGACAAAGCCTCGTCATCTCCCATATTGTAGATACCCGAAGCGACATCTTTGGTAAGCAACCCCTCGATGGCAAAGCAAAGATTGCCAATGGAAGTAAAACAGCGTCGATTCTCAAACGCTCCCAACGGCCAAGGTATCCCTTTTTTCACCACACCATAAAGCAGATTGAGATTACCTTTGTTGCCGGGACCGTGTATCATGCAGGGACGCAGGATATACACTTGCTTACCGGTTGCAGGATGAGACAAAAGATACTCTTCAGCCTTAATCTTGGACTCACCGTAAGGTCCCACAGGATTAGGGACAATATCCTCAGTGAGAATATCGCCCGGAACAAAGTCGGCAGCAGCCTTTACAGACGAGAAGAAGATAAACTTTCCTGCCGATGACTGAAGGAACCAGTCATAGATTTTCTGTGTCAATCCGGTATTAATCTTGAAATAAATCTCCGGTCCCGATGTTTTCTTCAAATCGTGTGCCTTGCCGGCAAGATGGATAACGGCATCTATTTGTGGAATCTTATTTTCGTCAAGGTCGTTCCAGGAAAAAGTATTGACCACACCCTCCTTTTCCGGAGCAACAATGTCGAGACCGTAAATCTCATGATTCCGTCCCATGGCTTTTACAATATTACTTCCGACAAAGCCGTGGATTCCGGTTATAAGTATCTTCATATTATTCTTTTGTAAAAATCAATTCGAAAACTTTCACAAAGTATTTCAATCCAAGCAACGGCATGCATGTCCATATTCCATTTTCACGACACGCACGGACAATTTCCTTATTCAATATCCAGTTACTCTTCAAGTTAGCGGTACTCTTACCTCCTGTTCGCATCTTCATGAAATCCAAATGCAAATACTTCGACTTCAATTTATTTGAATAAAGAAAACGAGTCAGCAACTCATAATCAGCTGCAATCTTGTAGTCATACTGGTAATAGCCATATTTCTCAAAATTGTGCTTATATGTATAAAACGAAGGATGTGCAGGCATAAAGCCAAAACGGAAGCGCCAAGGTGCAAAGTTCTTAGATGAATAATAGCGTACCGTCTTATCCAAATCACCGTCATTCACAAAACGGACATCACCATACACTGCCTCAATGGATTTATCCTGTTCAAAAGCCTCCGCTACCTTTGAAATCACATCCGTGCGATGAAAAAAGTCATCCGAATTGATGATGCCCACTACGTCACCGGTAGCCATTTTGATACCTTTGTTCATGGCATCATACATCCCCTTGTCTTTCTCTGAGAACCATTTCATGCGGCCATTGAATTTAGGCTCATATTCCTTGATTATGCTCACGGTTTCATCTTTAGACAAGCCGTCGGCAATGATGTATTCCAAATTCTTGTAGTCTTGTTTCAGGACACTTTCAATGGTGTCACGTAGTGTGGCTGCGCTATTCCAAGTTACCGTAACTATTGATATTCTCATACATTCATATTTTTACTCAATTATTCTATCCTTGATTTTCACAGCAGGATTGCCTCGATAAATAGAGTATGTCTCCAAATCCGTAGAGGCCACGGACCCAACAGCAAGTACTGCGTGGGAATGCAAAGTCACACCAGGGCAAACCAAGCACTTAGCACCCACCCAAACACCATCCTCAATCGTAATTTCGCCAACCATCAAGTTAAATGCTGATTTCTTGTAATTATGATTACCACACATCAGCATAGAATCTTGGCTGATACAGACATTGCTACCAATAGATACTTTACCTAGATTATCAATCCACACACCCTCGCCAATCCAAGTATCATCACCAATCGTCAGATTCCAAGGATACTTAATATTCACAGAAGGCTTAATAAACACTCCTTTACCGATTTTTGCTCCAAATTTTCGAAGTAACCATTTCTTAAATCCCATCATTGGAAATAAACTTGACTGCAAGAACATGGAGTTTAAGAAAAACCACAACGTTCTCTTAACAACACTCACATTCGCAGCCCATTCCCCTACAGGGTATTTAGACAAATCAGTCTTATTCATAATAATTTTGTGTTGAAATTTTCGAAATGAAGTTTTCTAAAGCTCATACACAAACTCAGGTTTCGCCCCCTTACCCAAAATCCAGTTATATAAGTCAACCATCATTTGGGCAACCTTGTGCTGTTCATACTTCTCCTCCATCAGATTCCTGCCACGAATACCCATTGCAAGAATATCATCATCACTCTTATGCAATGATTTAATAATCACCTCCGCAATCGTCTCAGGACTATTATCTTTCCACCAACCACAACCACAATCATTCAGTTCCCCCCACGGAGTACCCAATGACGCATATACCGGAGTTCCACAAATCAAAGCCTCAGGCACAATCATGCCGAAGTTCTCTTGCGCGCTAGGTACAAACAAAGTCCAAATATTAGCAAGACGCTTATACTTTTCTCGTCCCTGCACAAAACCAACAAAGTTAACTCTGCCCTTAAGTCCCAGCCTTACAACCTCATTCTTCAGAAATCTTTCATAATCATCCGAGCCTTTACCCATAACATCTATAGAGAAAGGAATGTCACATCCCTTTCCTAAAACTAAGGAAGCACCCTGCAGTAAGTTCTCCACCTTTTTGATTGGATGAAGGCGACCTAAATATCCAAGCACTTTTTTAGAAGGAGCCGATGTTCTCAAGTCTACCCCCTCAGGGAAAACAACAGGATTAGGAATAACAGCAATCGGTCCCTTATAGCCAAACTCACGAATATACTTCATCTCCTGCTCACAAGTAGCATGCAAACAATCAGCTTGAGCTATATCCTTGTCAAACCAAAGCTTGCGCATAGGCCACTTCTTCCACGGTTTCACCTTGAGAGCCGTTGGATAAAGCATACCATGCGGTGAAAGCACATAAGGGCTATTCTTTTTGCGTGCTGTATCACATGTGATATGGCTTGTGTATAACCAAATTGTGTTGGCATGATACAAGTCATAATCGCTGTCCGACAAAAAAGATTTGATGTTCTTAGACAACGCTATTGGAGTTTTCCAATCATGTTCAACTAACTTCAGCCACGGCCTTCCTTTTCCTAAAACAACATCATCGACACAAGCAGCATCTGATGTAAGCAGATCCACATTGGCATTCACGTCATATAACCCTTCCAACAAGTCACAAGTACATGTTGAAGGACCTCCCCAAGATACTTGCAGGGATGGTATCGTTTGTAATACTTTCATGTCAATTGTAATTAATCAACGATTCACCCATCAATTAAGCTTTCGAACAAGGACCTTCTGCAACAAAGTTATCCTTACCGTTTAATAAATTCTCGCAAAGAGACATCAACTGGAAGGCAGCATTCTTCGGGCTCCACACATCACGAATCGTCTTATATGCCTCAATGCTCATCTTTTCTCGCTCTTCCGGGTGTTTAATCAGCCACAATACCTTATCGAACAAGTCATTCTTCTTCCCCAGGTCAAAAGACAATCCATTCACACCATCTTTAATCAGATAAGGTGTAGAACCTGTTTCGATTGAACTTACCGGACAACAACCACTACTCATTGCCTCATTCAGGACAGCGCCCCAACCTTCATTTTTATCACTCGTAAAGCAGAATATATCATGAGTACGCATTGTTTCCATCACTGTACTGTTAGGCACTTGTCCTAACAGATGAACATGATTCTCCAATCCCATCTTTTTTATTGCTGAAGCTATTTTATCATATTCTGGCCCGACACCAATCATGTCGACTAAAAAATCGACATGATTGGTGCGCAATTGCGAAGCCAGTTGAAGCATCCGTTCCGGATGCTTCAACTGTAAAAATCTTGCTACCCACAAGATTTTTACAGTGGAAGCGCTCCGTTTAGCTTTTTGAATATTTTCAATGTCTATTTCAGGGACCGTAGTAAAATATCCCCATTTAAAGCATTTTTCTTTAAACGAAAACATTTTTGTAAAGTCGCCCGCAGCGTATGCACTCGCACACAAAGCATATACAGGTTTCCCATGACAACGGGTGTGATAAAACCACTGCTGCTGTAACAAACGTGGTGAAAGTAGATTTAACAACCCACGCTTCAGCCAGCGCTCACTATACAGAAATGTTATTTTTCCAGTAGACACTCTCTCTTTCAAATACTTCAGCGGTGAAGCACCATATATTAGTACATCCGCCTCACGAATCAACTGCTTCGCAGTTACCTCACCTGCCCTACTATTCTGCGTACACACTAAATAGGGACGCTTCGCAAATTCATTCTCGCCCCCTTTCTGCTCACTCACCGAATTATAACCAGTTTCAATAAATCGGAACTTTCCATGCGTAAGTCTGTACAACTCGTCAGATATTCCTGCTTGATGTATATTTAACGCTAAAGAAACAAAAACTATATTCATTTTATTCTGCGACAGTATTCTTATCTATGTTGATAAAATCAAGATAATTACGAACAAGTGTATCTATATCTATAGCTGAGTTTAATATTTGTTTCTCATGCTTATTCATGTAATTCTTTATATTTCGTGCCAAAGCTATGTAGTCATGAGGTTCAATCACCCACTTTTCAAAGTCTGTTTCTGATATCAACTCCGTTATACCAGTACCTTTTGCTGTCATAAATGGTACTCCACAAGCATATGCCTCAACGTACACACATCCAAAAGAATCCCAATAAGAAGGAAGAACAAATAAATCTAATGTGTTATAATATGCATTAAGTTGGGTATGGTCAACTTCATTATTAAACTCAAAATATTGTTCAAGTCCTTTTTCTTGGATATATTGTTCACAATCTTCTCTTGTATAGCCTGTACCTACAAACTTTACTTTTATGTTTATGCAGTCTGATTCAACTAAAATTTCAACAGCCTTAATAAGTGTAATTTGATCCTTTAGTTCCCAAAAGTTTGCAACACAGCCAATCGTGAATGTTTTATTCTTACTTGATAAACGTAATGATTTCTTAAAAAACTTGTCTGTATCAACTCCGTTATACAAAACGTATTTGCCATTAAGCTTAATCCCTTCGTTGTTTTCAAGATATCTCAGTATCTCCTTGCTGACTCCAACATGAAGATCAATCTTATTACATTCTCTCACTCCATAACGTAATGCTCTCTTCCTGTGCCATTCCTTCGTGCTGAACCTACCCAATGACAGCCCCAACACATCATACCCGTGATGCTGCAGCACGGTCAAGCATTCCGCATTCTGACACTTCACATGATTCGCAAACCTCGCATTATTCGATACATGCGCATGCACCACTGCAATGTCATTGTATGCTATTCCCAAATACTTTAGACACTTATCCATTGCACGTAACGACAGCCAAGTATTCGATCCAGGCCACATGTCCGAAGGCAAATCGTAGTGAGTAAAACGATACACCTTTATCCCATTATATTCATAATTTTTTTCTTTGTGTAGCCACGAAGTCGGTCTAAGTACCACAACCTCATATCGTCCATCTTTCTCTATAGCCCTTACCTGATCATACACATAAGGACCACGAAACGAGTCAGATGTAGGGAACAACTCCGTAATTACCAAATATATTGGTTTTTGCATAGAATATAATTTAAGTTCGATTTATAATAATTTCGTATCCGTTTCAAACTTAATTACGAACAGCTTTGTAGCTTTACTAAAAGAATAAACCATAAACCCACTAACGATTAGCGTCGCTATCGCTTGAAGCCAATTTAGCCACAATGTTATCATCTCCTCAAAATGTAATATTGTGATTACTCCTTAAATAGACCATACTTCTTCAAATACTTATAGTCTATAGCTTGCCCCACTATTATCCAATACAATAGGCACAAGAACCCACCGCCAGAGAAAACATAGCCCTCCCAACATCCATGCAAAAGCATTGCAATAAGTAAAGCTTTCCTAAATCTTGCGCTAGTATTATCCTCACCCTTTACACAACAATATGCAAAGATTATAAGCGCTAAATAACATAATACACCGACTATACCAGTCATAGATAAAATCGCCATATGTGAACTGCCAGGTTCGATTGTACCATCTAACCCATAATCATCACCTCCATTAGGATCAATTGAAGCAAAACCGACTCCCATTAGTGGTGAACTGGTAAATTCATTCCATCTATAGGTAAACTTATCATGACGGCTACCAAAAGTTGAACCCATTTCAACATTGCGTTGTTGTTTTTCTACAATACCATTGAAAACTGAATTTGCAAATGGTAGTATTGCCAATATCGCAACAATTACAATCATCTTTGTCTTCTTTTTTGTACCAGCATCACCTTGTCCTGACAATACTGCAAAAACTATAGGCACAATCATTGACAATACAGCACCACGACTGGCAGAAAAGAAACATGCCAAAACGGACATAATGAACAAAACAATATAAATCTTCTTCTGTCCATAACTCTGATATGCAAAAAAGAAGTACACAGCTACAACCGCCGCAATAGGTCCCAACATCATGGAGTGTTGGAATACTCCCCCAAACAAACCGACTGATGCAACTTGCTCCTGCATACTCATATCGGAAAACACAACCATTCTTGCATAATTTAAACCTAAGAAACGGAAAAGACAAGATATTGGTACCAAAATTGAACACAGAATTAATATATTTTTAAATACCATATTTCTAAACACAACAGCTCTCATTGTTGTGAAAGCAGAAGAAACCACTACCGTAACAATAATAAACAACAACAGGCGTGTTTTAGAATTGAACACCGGGTCTATTGGTAGTATTAAAACATTCAATATAAGTACTATGTACAGTACAAAATATCTACCATTTATTTGAATGCCACCAATCAAAATATATCCCAAAGACAAAGCCAATGCGACAAAATATATAGACTGCATCCAAAAAGGCATAAAACCGCAAACAGCGCCAACGGAGCCTATAGCCATCAGCCATGCCAATGCCTTTCCTATAGAAGGAGCCTCAATATTTTGAAACAGTGGATTCTGAAATATATCTATAAATAAATTCTTCATTATAAAATTACATTGAGGTCAACAAGTCATTCCAACGCTTTGCTATAGTATTGGAATAAAACGATTTGGCTCGATTTATTGCGTTCATTTGTAATTTACACAGTCCTTCTGTTTCTGAGAGTTTCGCCACTACGACATCAGCGTATTCATTTTCATCAAAACAAGACACAAGTACACCGGCGTCACCAATCACTTCGCGAGGTGAAACAGGACAATCGAATGACACCACAGGTACACCATAATAAAATGCTTCTATGAAAACCAATCCGAACCCTTCGGAGTCAGATACAGACACCAGCAAATCAGAATTACTATATATCTTCTGCAAATCACGTTCAAATCCACATAACCTCACTCGTTGCAGATTGTGTACTTTAATATATTCTACCATCTCACCTCTGCAAGGTCCATCTCCATACACTGACAAAGTATGTTCAGGCAACTGTGTAGCTACCTTCTTCCAAATTCTCAAAAGACGCATACATCCCTTCTCCGCACTTAATCTGCCTACAAAACAAATATTCTTATTTTGCAGCGTCGAATGTTGCAGCGCATCCACTGAATAAGGCAACGGATTGGGTATTATACTTATCCGATTTGTGTCAAACGAAGGCACTGTACGCTTAAATTCCGCACTTGCACTTTGTGTTAGCAATATCACGCCATTGCATTTCAGTAGACACTTACGTCTGCATTTTGATCTTCGGTCATTTATCCACATAGACAACTTCCTTACGCCAAAGCTTTTCTTTTTCGCCGCATCTATCAGCGTTTTTTCATACCCCTCCAACGACCAATGAAACACCTGTATTATCTTAATATCGCTATCAAAAGGCAATGCGGATACCAAATCATAAGTCTGATTCACCAGTACCTTACATCCCATTTCATGCAACTTCTTCAACAGCACCTGGCGTAAATAAGCATCCGACATTTTGTTTACCAAAAGCTTATTCTTAGTACTCTCAAATACTTGTCTGTATGCATTCAGTTCTACATTATCGAACGAAACCACATACTCACAATCCCCCTCATACTTATTTAGCGAAAGTATTATAGCAGGAACACCTATTGAATTCAGCCCATTAGCCACGTTAATAGTCTGAATTTCCGTGCCGCCTAATAGATTCAAATCTTCAATTAAAAAAACGTATGGATAAATAGATTTATGCATACTCTACTATTGTATCTACTTAACTAGTTAACATTAGCCTCCAAATCCAACATACTGAATCTTATTGGATGCACTTAGCTATTTTTTGTCAAAAGTGGTTGGTATATTCAGTTTATTACGATAGTCAAGAGCATGAGCTGTGTACACTCTCATTGTTGACATTTTTTTGCATTCTCTCATTTTCTTCCCCCTACAAGAACTGGCACATATTTCTGAACTATTGGATAAATAGCTGTTAAAACTAAGACAATAAATATATCTCCAAATATAGTTATAATTATATTGCCCTGATAGTGAATAATCGATTCCAATGGTCCCTGAATCAGCATATGAACACACATAATAACAATAGAAGCTTTGGAAATCCTCAATACGATTTTAGAGTTTACTCCATTCAATAGCTTACACAAACTGAAAAATCCAATGAGTCCCATGCCAGTAGCAACAATCCCAAGCCCCCCTTTGACATCAGCCATGATATAATTACATTGACCATTAATCTGCATTAATTTGTAACAGACAAAAAATCCCACGAACACAAGCAATATCCAACACCAACTAGGATAATAAATAAACCTACCAATATTAAGTTTTATCAGATGTCCTATTTCAAACCAAATAAAACCTGCCAAAGCACAATCTATAGCAAACACAAATTGAATCCCACAAAGAATACGAACAGTAAATAATATTCCCCACAAACATAGTAGACCTACCTTTTTATAAACACTCTCATTGGTGTGCAAAGCATATGTGAAGAATTTGCACCATACCAAAGCTAACAAAAACCAAGTCGGTCCATCAAAAATGCCATTAGCGACTCCCAAAAGTGAATGCCAAAGTGGATTAAAGAAACTAAAAGTCCAATCTACATCACTACCCATGAGCAACTTAACCATTCGCGTACAAATAGTAAAAATTGCGAATAGCAAATTATAATAAATATAAGGAACGCAAAGACTTTTCCAACTATTCAAAAATAGTTCTTTATAGTTTTTATCAGTCTTAAATAGATAACCACTAATAAAGAAAAATAACGGCATATGAATCATATAAATCATCCTCCCCACATCCTCACATGCATAACTGCTATGTCCCATCACTACAAAAAGAATACCAACAGCTTTTGCCCAATCAATCCAATTTTCTCTTTTCATATAAATTCTCTATTAAAGGACTCAATTGACACCACACAAACTGCCGAACGAAATCTACTACAATTGCAAGCACATACCATGCTATCATATATAAACAAATACAAATTAGATATATAAATCCCACCGAATTATGATATATTTCTATTGCACCTTTCATAAAATAATCAGAGAGAACAAGTGGATTTGTATGAAGAAGATATACAGCAAAAGAAGCAACTGCAACTTTATTAACAAAATTATTTTGTAAATTCAATTTCAAGAAAGAAAGCAATAAGCACAGAGCAGCAAAAACAACAACAGGACTAGAATAAACTCCTATCCAAAAAATAGATGCTATTCCATGCTGAATTCCTATAAACTGAACTACAGTCCCCCCTACAACTGTTAATAAGAAAAGACAGAATGACCATTTCCGTACAAACGAGAAAACTCCATATAACTTAACATATCTAGCTATCATATAAAGCAGCACAAAATGCATAGTAGAATATCCCGCTTTAAACAAAGGCTCACTTGGAGAGAGGAAATCATAGAATAACTCTAGCAAAAAAAGACCGATAACAATCTGTGAATGGCGCTTTTTGTTATTTTCTATCAGAAGGTTCAATGCAGGAGCAAGAAGATATAGTCCCAAATAAGCTTGAACAAACCAAGAACGCACAAATAAATTAACATCTAGATTACGTAACGTTAATGGCACAAATCCAAAACATACCATTACCAACAACATACCCCAAGTGATAAAAACACACTGGAATATAAATGTCGTCAAACTTTTCCATGAAAATCTTATACCAAACCACCCTGAAATCAATACAAATACATTAACCGAGCCAATGCTCAATAGCTCAAAAAATATTCGAGTAAGAGTAGGTAAAATAGCTGTTTGAGCATCTTCTGTAGTTGGTAGTCCTAATGCTGTGTTATTTACATGAAGCATCATTACCATAAACATGGCAACTATACGTAATAATTCAATATTTGATTGTCTTACTTGAGTCACTATTTTTCATTTTTAATATTTCTGTTGCTATATCATTGTAATATCTCTTTCAGAAATTCTTCACTCTTAGCCCTATTTGCTGCAAGCAATCTTTCCACCATATTCCAATCGATAGATGTAGCCAAAATATTTTCAATAGACCTCTCAGAAGAAAAAATCCTATCTGACAAACCTATTGACTCTAACAAAGACGCAAGTCTTACATTACCTCCACTATACTGATTTCTTAATGGAATAGCAACAAATGGTTTATGCATCAATACAGCGAATACAATCCCATGAAATGATGTCGATACTACATATTCCGAATGATATATCGCAGACAACCATTCAAGTATAGTCAAGCATTCATTCTCATGACCTAAAATTAGATTCTGAGCTGGATAATATCCCGAAGAAGATACTGTTCTCAAATCCAACCCATTTTGGTGCATGAAAACAGAAAGTTGTTCCCATTCCAATTCTTCTGCTGTGAGAACATTCAGATAGTATAAAAAAATATAAGGTTTCTGAGGTTTCGAGTCTTTATCTATAAACTTCTCATAAACAGAAAATGGCACAAGTATAGTAGGATCAACGACCAATTTGCTATTCTTAAAACCTAACTTTTGGCAAAGTTCATAAGCGTTCTGTTCACGAACGCTGATAGCATTCAGGCCTTTCAAGTATTGCGTAAACAATTCGTACTCACTTTCCTCTATCTTTCTACCTATACTTGCAGCATACGATATACGAAGCGTCTCTTTATTTCCAAATTGCAAATACCATACAGGCGTTATAGGATTGCCCATTTCCAGGTTCCACACTTGATCGCTACCAACTATATAAGCGTCTGCCTTTGGAGCATTCTCTTTCAGTTCTTCATATGTGGAATAATGTTTCGTGAGTTCAACATTGTCTGCAAGAAATTCCTGAAATGCTCTTTTTTGATTATTTATCATATTAATATGGTGAAGCTTCTTATAATGTTCCAGTTCTGTATACATCTGCTTGCGAGCAGGCGAAACTAATGAAATTGCCGACCTTATAAATTGTTTTAAGAGATAAAAACGTTCTCTTGTAACTTCTGCATCAGAACTGTATTTTATCAAAAAAGGCAAATGTCCTTGCAATTTCAAATAACTCTGTAAGGCATAGCACTGTAAAATCTGACCATAATTATCATCCGAACCACTATGTGTAAGCACTCCTATACGCATATCTTAATATTCATTATTTTTACGAAGGTGTAACAGTTTCATTATTTTTAATCGTATACGCTCCAATAAGAATGATGTTGTGAAACGCACGTCAGTTGCTATTACAGTTTGACCTTTAAACTCTGCAAAATTCACTTGATGCCCCCCTTCTTTATAATACTCTTGTTCCTGAGGTATCACATTCTCTTTAACAAGATGTTCTTTATATGTATTTAAAGTCAATTCATCAATCTCCATTATGTGAACCTGGCCTCCATAAACTATCTCACAATCCTGAGTTGGTCGATAGAGTTTCCCATTTGCTTCAATCAGGCTACCGGCACAACGTCCATACTTATTACTTACACATATCGGACTTTCCGGATGCAACTTATAATCTCCATCAAAGCGAGAGGATGTATACAATTCAAGATAATATGTTTTATCATCACAATACGAAGTGAACAGGTAGTAAGTATTACCTTTTTTATATAATGAACTATCCGCAAAATCAAAGTACAAATTCTCAGGTTCCTTATCTCTGGCCAATATCACCTTATAAAGTTCAAACCTTGTAAGATCATCATTTACAGCCTTATATAGTCGAATATTATGATCACAACCAGTTTCAGGCATCATGTATATATCACCACCTTCTTCAAATACGAAAGGATAAGAGAAGTGACACTTTTCATCATACGTGATGGTGACAGGCTTAGTCCAATGCTTTAAGTCTGTTGTTGACACCATCTTGATAAAACCAAGTCCTCTGCCAAGAAGCATTTCCTCATAGAAAAGAAACAAGCGACTATTATACACAAACAAAAATGGGTCAGCCTGCATTATCTCTGGATAAAACAAACTAAACGCTGTACGCTTTGGAAATTGCAGCACACTCTTCTTATTTGCATCAACAAATGGTTTACTATTCTGCACAGATATATCTATTGTAAAACATTCACATACAGTCATTATCTAAACAAATTAAGCGGTTTCTTTAACAATTGTCTAATCGGAATATAACACTGATACAAAAAAGGTTTGATATCTCGTATGTTAAATACAAAATGCGCATCGGCAGTTACTGTCTGTTTCAACCATGTAAAAAATGATACTCTCCTATGCAGAACATTACCAAAATCCACCATCTGCTGAAGATAATACGGTGTCTTTACTTTGAGTGAAGTAACAACGTCTTCGCTCACCCCTTCATCGCAAAGTTTCACCCATAGCACAGGATAGTTTACCCCTGCAGCTGTGTATAGATAACTTGTACCATCATTACGCAGGTTCGCTTCGAGAAAGTAGAATTTATCACCCTTACACATAAGTTCGATGCTGAACAAACCTTCGTATTTGATGAAGCCTATAAATCTACGTATTGAATGTTGAATCTCGATTGGATACTTATCCATTCTCTCTAAACAGATATAATTAGACTGGCTATGGAAGTAGTCTCTAATCTTTCTAACTGTTGCAGGAATTAAGACATGTGTACCTTGATTATATGCAAGACCAACGATATCCAATTCAAAATCTTTCTCTATATACTCTTGTATCAGATACTCAACTCCCTCTCGTAGGTTTTTAATTAATTCCGAGTGATTCTGGCAAACGAACATCAAATCTTTCGAACCAGCCACACTACTATTCGCCTTTATCAAACATGGGTAAATAATATCACCTGGCAAGTTATGAATGTCTTTTACATGCCAAGTCTTGATTAAAGTAAAACCATTCTTCTCTGCTATCGAAAATGTATTCCATTTGTCAACCAAATAGTTTATGCCTCCTTGTTCACCGTTAACATTAAAAATGTGAAATTTTTCCCTCAACTCCTCATAATGCGAATCCAAAAAACAAATGGAAGAGTCGCTACCACTAAGTATAATAGATTTACTATCACTCTTCAAATTCTCTTTTTTTAGAATTTGCAAAGACTCTTCCAATGAACTTAAAAGATACATTTTCTGTATATATTTACTAAAACGCAGATAGCAGAATCTGAGATCACACTGTTCTAATAGTACAATTACTGAATAACCACCCTCACCCAAGCTTCGTATAAGACCTAATGTATTCAAGTGATTGGAACCTATAACGAAGACTTTCTTTTTATCCTTTATAGTATTCATGCTTATGTGTGAGAAAATACAATTTACGCCTCGCCTTATTTAATATTTTTTCCGAGACCAGCTTTTCAATAATAGTCTTAAATGGCATTTCACTATGACTATAAAAATATTCACGATATGGAGCCTGCGCAGAATGCTCTACTGCACCATTTATACGAAGTATATCCGAATATTCCACAGTTTCGTATAAAGGTTCCACCATATGTAATATCCTATCTCCTTCCTTTGTCGAAATAAAAATAGCAGAAACCCCTTTATCATCATCCTTTATTTTATCAGATTGATTATATCCCCAATAGTCAGCAAGAGTTATATCTGCACTACTCTTAAATTGCTTTGCTGGACAATAATGACATGAAGGTCGAAGATAATAATTATTCAAGAACCCTACTAAAAAAGAACATTCATGTAATGTTTGCGACAAAGTAACACACTCTTTTGAATCTATATTTTCTAAATCAATTGAAAAACTAAAATTTTTCCAACCTTCACATTTATCTCTGAAGCGGATATCCTTAATCACATAATCAGAATACCGTTTCAGTTCTTCCTTCATATACCAACGAAATACACCAGGGGAAGGAACTCCGTGGCAAACAAAGTCCACCGTAATCAAATTGTTATATTCTTTACGCAAAAACTTCTTCAAACCTGCGATTTGGCATGGTGTACCAGAAAAGAGTACTTTGCGACCCACTTTTAAAAACAATTCTACCTGTATAAAAGAATCACCAATAATACTCTGAATATACTTCGAACCTCTGAATACTTTCAATCCTTCTTTCACTTCGGTATACGTATGTTCAACCTGCCAATTCTTGTTCCATGCTGCGCCAAACACCACACCACCTTCAGCTATAATATATTCTGCAATCATAGTGAAAATCCCCCCTGAAGAACTCTTAACTCGAATGTTTTCGTCAGGATTAATAGCTGCATAACATCGTAAAGGCTTTTTAGGTTCATTCTGGTTAATAACAGGACATACCTTCTCGCAAAGTCCGCAATCTATACAGTTCTCCTTGTCCAAATAGGGATACGAAAAACCTTCGTTATCTACTATCATCGAAATACATTGCTTTGGACATTTAGAGACACAAGCACTACATCCACAACAATCTTTTTTTTCAACTATATTTATCATCTCACAAATTTACTTTTAAATGTATTTATTGCTTGTCTGCTCTTGTGAATAATCAATTCACGTTCTACTTTAGAACAGCCAACATAGAAAACGCTCATACATGATGAAATAACAGCAAAAGTTGATGTAAAAATAAAATTAATCAAGCCTTCTGGCAGCAAGTTATAGGACAATCCAGGCGCAATACTCGCAACTACTGAAACGATAATTACATTCATAAAAACTTCCTTGTAATAAATACGTGTTGACCAACAAGGGAAGTCACCTCTTAACATATACATTCGAGCAAAAATTGCCATGATTGCAGTCAATGCATTTACGAAAGCTACAAATGTTACTGGCATGCCCATCTTCAGACCTACATAAGAAATTGGCAACATTAAGAGAAGAATACCACCTACTACAATCTGGTAGTTGCGGATATGTCCATTCGCGTTCTTTGCAGTAATAATAGGGCGCGAAATTGACTCTGCTAAGAGAAAAACAAATATCCAACGAGTGAAAGTAACTGTATGTTCTGGCACTATCCCCAACCATAAGTGTAAGATATAATGAGCATTGAAAATGACAGGTAATGCCAAAATGAACATTAAATAATATGAATACTTGGAGCCATAAATAAGAAGTTTCATCAACGACTCATACTCACCCGCAGCATACTGCTTGGTAATTTGTGGATTGAATGCCTGAGTAAAGTTGTTCACGAAGCTAGACACCACAGTACATACACTATTAGCAATACCATTAGCAGCATTCACAGCGGGACCACCAAAAGCATTTAGCAAAAGATTTGCTCCTTGAGTTCTGAGAACAGCTGCAGATGAACCAATAAAATTCCATCCAGCAAAACCAAACATCTGCTTAAAAAGGTCTTTATCGAATACAAAACTCATGTGGCATTCCGTAAACTTACGCCTGCAATATATCCAGTAGATGAATTGATTTAAGACACCTGCTCCAAAAAGAAGGCAGGCATAAAATACCAGTCGATCAATTGAAGATACCATAACAGCATAGCAGATAACCAATCTGAGTACTGCATCAAAAATGGACATATATGCATATACCGACATCCTTTCATGTGAAATGATAGAAGAGGAATATGGTGTGCTTAAGAGGGATAGAACAAACGAGACTACAGAAAACTGGAAACACCAAAAAGCAGCTTGAAGGCGTTCGGCAGGAACTACCATTCTATTGTATAAATACCACAGACCTAATGTCTCAGTTATAATAACAATCAATACAGAAAGCCCCATCATTACATAAAATGATGTTGAAAAAATATTTTTTAGTTTTTTGGTATTTCCTGTACCGAGTTCATAAGTCATGAATCTGCCCACTGCTCCTTGAAGGGAACCTGATATCAAAGAAAACATGGACACAAAACCACCTACTACATTGTAGATGCCATAATCTTCTACACCCAGTGCCTGCAATATGACTCTAGATGTATAGAGTCCTACCAACATGGTAACAATCATGCGAAAATACAATGCCGCAGCATTCTTTGCTATTCGTTTATTAGTTGATTGTTCTGCCATTATAATTAATGATGATAAAAAACAACTTTTGCTATTTTGTCTTTAAACACTGACATATCTTCGATTTTATTTTTAATTAATTAGCTTTGTCTTTTTGCTTTATGCTCCCCATAGCCATAACCATAGCGTTTACCATAACCATAATACTTGCCATATTTACCATAACCATAGTAATAACCATATTTCTTCTTCTGAAGATCCACCCCATTGATGGCAATACAGAGATTAGGCAGTTTGTTATTTTCGGCAAGTTCGTTAATCAGAGTAAACTCTGCCTTACGGGTGTAATCAGCACGACATACATAAACGGATAAATCTGCTACACGTCCTATAAGCAAAGTATCTGTCACCATACCTATAGGAGCAGTATCCAGTATCACATAGTCAAAATTCTGCTTCAAGGTTTCAATAGCTTTCTCCAATCCGTCACGAGCCAACAACTCTGTCGGATTAGGAGGAACTGTACCACCAGGAAGAATATATAAATTCTTGTTTATATCAGAAGGTTGTACCAAATCCATCAGATTGATAGCAGGATTAGTCAGAAACTGAGTTATACCATGCTCTTTCTTAGATATGTTGAAGACCTTATTCAAGCCCGGTTTACGAATGTCTAATCCTACTATCACAACTTTCTTCCCTAATAAGGAAAGACTGATAGCCAAATTGGCGGATATAAAGGACTTGCCCTCACCACTAATGGTAGAAGTCACCAGAATTACATTCTTACTGTTTTCAAGCATGAACTGAAGATTGGTACGAACATTGCGGAAAGTCTCGCTCATCAGATTATTCTGGTTCTCAAATACCGCAATAGAACCCGTCTTTTCATCTGCCAATGGAACATCACCGACAACAGGAAGCAAAGTCAACTTTTCAACATCAGCACGGCCTTCTATCTTGAACTTGGTCAGACCAATCAGATAAATGATACCTACCGGAATACCTATTCCGAATATTAGAGCCGCCAAATAAATCGTCATCCGTTTGGGAGAGACAGGACTGTCATCCGCTAAAGCTTCATCAATAATCTTTGCATTATTGGCAGTAGCAGCCAAGGTGATAGCATTTTCTTCACGTTTCTGAAGCAGCATCAGATACAGACCGGACTTGATTTCCTGTTGGCGGGCAATACTCACAAACTGTCGTTCCTGAGTGGGCGCGTCACTGATACGACGGGAATAACGACCTGCCTCACGAACCAAATCAGCCTTAGTAATCTCAAGGCCTTTCAATGTTGCATCCAAGGTGGTCTGTATATTACCGCGCATCGCACGGATGCTGGCATTTAGATTTACAATTGCCGGGTTGCTTTCCGTAGATGTACGTAGCAGACGGTTACGCTCGGACACCATTTCATTATACCGATCAATTGCTCCCGCTACACCAGCATCCTGTAAACCGACATTTGAAGGTAACACCTCATACTCGGTACCCTGCAGGTATCTTTGCAAATCCATGACAAGATTAATCTGAGTCTGATTCTCCACACGTTTTTTCTCATATTCCGCATTGCCGGTCAAAGCAATCTGGGCCTCACTACTCAAATCCGTAATACCCGCACTACGCTTGAAATTCTCCAAATCCTGTTCCGTATTGCCTAGTTCCTTTGAGATGATACCGATACGCTCGTCAATAAATTCTGCTGTTTTCTGAGCTACCTCATTCTTGTCATTGTTGGCATTGACATTATACATTTCAAGCAGCTTGTCTATATAGTCTTTGCCACGTTGAGTGTTCGAGTTTTTGAGTGAAACGGTCACTACGGAAGTCGCCTTTGAGGTAGGAGCTATTGACAGGAAATCTGCATATTTTTTCGCTACAGCAAAAGGCCTGTTAATATAAGCAGTAATATGACGTTCTTTTATTACACTTTCCGGACGGATAGGTGACAGAGTATCGTTATTCGCAAAAAAAGCAACCGTGCCTTCATCGGTCGGAAATACGGCAGGTAATTTCTCAAAACGTTTCCGGTACTCCTTTTTTCCAACCCTAATCTGTACATCCATCGTACCGACGGGTTGCAAAGACATACCCACCTCCATTGTCTGAGGAAGTTTATCCGCTTCCTGTGGAGTCAGGCTTACCAGAACTGGGGAAGTACGATACAGATCCCTCTTGGGAAACCTGTCCTCGTCCATATAAGTCACGAATAACCCCAAATTGTTTACCACTTCCCTGGCTAGAGACTTTGAACGAAGTACTTCGATCTCATTGTCTACATTATTGGATGAGGAGACGAAACCGTCCAATCCCATCTTTTCCAATTCGGAAGACATACTTGCACCACCACCTTTCTTATCATCCTTAATAAGAACAGTGGCAGTAATATTATAAACAGGGGTTGTCAAACGCAGATATCCCCACGCACAAGCCACACAGATTATTACCGAAACTACAAACCAGGGCCAATGAATCAGATAACGGAAAAGGATTTCCTGAATGTTGTTCTGTTCCTCAGATTGTGCCCCCGTTCTTTCTTTTCTTTCCTCAACCATACGATGTTATTATCTGAAAATATTTACTAATAAACTTGCCAATGAAATTAAGATAGAAGTAGCAGAGAACCACAGGCTTGTACTGTTACTGATATCTGAATTACGAGCCTTGGCCTTATTTGGAGTCACATATACAATATCATTCTGCTGTAACCAATAGTAAGGAGAAAGGAGAGTTTCGGCCTTATTCAAATCCAGTGTTATAATCTGCTGCTTACCGTCAGCACCTTCACGAATCAGTTTAACATTGTCACGGATTCCATAAATCGTCATATCACCCGCCATGGCCAAGGCCTCCAATAGGTTCACTTTTTCATTGCTGATAGTAAACGTACCCGGACGGACAACCTCGCCTAATACAGAAATTTTATAGTTTACCATGCGAACAGTAACAATCGGAGTCTCCTTGATATAAGGTTTCAACTTTTCTATAATTAATTGTTCGGCTTCTTTCTTTGTCAAGCCACCTACTTTCAATTCACCTAGAACAGGAAAATTGATTTTTCCGTCATTATCTACCAGATAAGACTGTAGAACGGGTTGGGTAGTCAGTTGGTTATTTCCGGCAGCCCCACTAGCGGGACTGGCAACAGTCAAATTAAATGGGACAGCTAATTCCGGACTGGTACATGAAACTACAATAGTAAGCAGGTCTTTAGACATTATCTTGGCATCATACAGAGTTTCCTGTTGGGCAGTCTGTCCCACAACTTCAGAGTCCTGCAGATAGGGGACTTTCTTGTATGACTGGCAGGAAGTAAGCAGAAAGAGTGCAATCAGACAGGAAAGTATTCCTCCGGTTTTTTTCTGTATACTTGCAGCAATGCAAAATGAATTGTTCATAATATATTCTAGTTTATTGTTCTTTATCCAATACTTCAAATCGCGGAGAATTCTTTGATTTGAATTCAGGAACCACTTTCTTCATCAGCCTGACCGTATCCATGATCTTAACCGCACGGGAAAGTCTCTCAAACTCTGTGTACGTATCAAGGATATCGGCATATTCATACCGACGGACTTTGGCGATCATAATTTTCTTGTTCTCTGTCGGAATCGTATTTTCTTTATCGCTCAACACCTCTTCATAAAGCTTCTCACCTGGACGTAAGCCCGTAAACTCTATCTTGATGTCCTCACCCGGACGATAACCCGCCAGTTCAATCATGCGGGTAGCCAAGTCGACAATCTTAACTGCCTTACCCATCTCGAAGACAAAGATTTCATTACCCTCTCCCATCGTAGCGGCTTCCATTACCAAACGGCAAGCCTCAGGAATAGTCATGAAGAAGCGGATGATATCGGGATGGGTAACTGTGACAGGACCACCATTCTCTATCTGTTCCCTAAAACGGGGGATGACAGAACCGTTACTGCCCAATACATTACCGAAACGGGTAGTGATGAATTTGGTGTGGCCTTTCACCTTTCCTTCACGAATAGCACAACCCAGACTCTGTACATAGATCTCAGCCAGACGTTTGGAACAGCCCATTACATTGGTAGGATTCACGGCTTTATCGGTAGAGACCATGACCATTTTTTCCGCACCATATTCCACTGCCATATCAGCTACCTGACGGGAACCTGTGACATTCACCAGTACGGCTTCGCAGGGATTCTCTTCCATCAAAGGCACATGTTTGTAAGCGGCGGCATGAAAAACGATTTGAGGATGATAGAGATCGAATACCATGCGTACACGTTCCTTCACACGCACGTCGCCAATCACAGGTATGAAATCTATGGCTGGATATTTTTTCTCAAATTCAAGACGGACATTATGTAAAGGAGTCTCGGCAGAGTCGAACATGATGAGTTTCCGAATATCCATCTGTACCAGCTGACGGCAAAGTTCACTACCGATACTGCCGGCAGCACCGGTTACCAGCACAACTTTTCCCCGGAACTCTTCGGCGACCTGACGAAGATTGATGTTTATTTCAGCACGGCCCAGCAAATCTTCAATCTTAATGGGGCGTATCCACTGATGGAAATTACCGTCGGAATCCGCCTCACTGATAGTGGGAGCAATCAGAGTCTTTAGTTTATTGCTTTTACAATATTCCAAAAGACGGTTTTCTTCCAGGCGGGTATCTTCATAACGGGCAAAAAGAATACCCTTAATACCACGCTTACGTATTATGTAGTCAACATCCGCTTCCTTTTCAAAATAATAAACAGGAAGGTCCGCCAAGCGGCGACGGCTGTTGCTTTTGCCATAAACATAAAAGCCTGCAACCTTATAATGGGCACTGTCACGGAGACGCAACTTCAAGGCCACACTCTCCTCGTCAACGCCATAAATAAGGATACGTGTATTCTTTTTATTTACCCAATCCAACAATAGATCGTAAGTGATGATAAGAGAAACACGAAAGACCGTCAACGCAGCCAGCGTCAACAGACCGTCAAACAGAAGGTAGGAGACTTTATAATTATCAAGCAGTTGTGTGTCGGATATAATCCAGAAGGAAATCACGGACAAACATCCGACCTTGAATAATACAGCGCACATGATACGCCAAAGCTCGCGTGCCTGAGAAAAACGGATGGTATTGCGATAGGTGTGAAACAACAAGGATCCGGCAACACTTGCCGCCAAAGAAACGCCAACCAACAGACAAAGCACCCGGTCACTCATCGGAACATGCGCTATATAATGAATAACGGCATAAGCGACCAATGAACATAAGACAGATACCACCGTATCAATACCCAAAATAATCCAATAACTCAAATAGTTCTTACGAGCGTATTGAGCTATACCCCTTAATGTTTTTTCCATTATAGTATAAACGAATAAATTATATTTCAAATTGACTGATTTGATCGATAATTATACCTTCTGACAGTTACGCACACTTCTACACTGCATCTTTCAAAAGATACAATTTATCAATACTTTCATGGATTTTTATTTATTCGAGAGGTCACCGGCATATGTATATGATTTTTCATCACCGATGTCTGATAGACAGTCTGCTATATTTCGCAAACTTTCATTACATTCTTGTAGTAGAATTCCCATACCCCACCGGTTCCACACATCCAACCGGTATATCCACACATGCACACCCTAACATTGTCAATCGGACAGCAACCTTTGATTTCCCATTCACATTTACCAGTTCCCCTTCCAGTCCTGCCAATGGTCCTTTGATTACCCGTATCTTTTCTCCCGGCGCCAATGGTGATGTATTCATACTAATCGCCTCATCCGAATAGTCAAGCATAAATTTGAATCGCAACATTTGCTGGTCGGGAATAACAGCCGGAGTACTCTCCCCACGTAGTACCATGTAACGGCTGATTGAAGATAAGGTCAGGACTTCTTTTTGTTCATGTGAATCAACGTGAACGAAAATCATCATCGGAATTAATACCCGATCGACAATTTTACGGCGATCGCTCCATTGATGCACTTCCTGTTGAATCGGAAGGAAGTTCTCAATCCCCATTTTTGTGAGACGCTCACTCGTTTTTTTCTCGTGACAGATGCGCACAATTGCCACTAACCAACGTTTTGAGCGTGCTACGCTGCTGCCAATCACATTTGTTGGCAGACTTTTTTGATCGTCATTTTCGTTAATGATCATGTAATTTAGCCTTCATTTCTCCGTCACTTACAAATGACGGAATGAATTCGGTTGCAAATATAGGCAAAATTATAAATAGCAAACAAGAAAAAGCACTTTCTTTTTACTCAAAAAGCTAAATATACGGTCAAAATTCTAACATTATATCGGATTCACGTTAAGTTACATTCTGAATTAAACAATTAGTGATATAACAAATATGGGAATAAAAAAAGAGACTGAATAACTTTTTATTATTAAACAGCCTCTTACTATTATTTTTTAGAGTTTATCCGGATTCCATCTACCATTTATAGTTGATACCGAAACTAAGCAATTCTTTCAACTGAAAGAAACTGTCGCCCTCAGTCGGTTTGGAACTGTCATCAAAACGGGTATGCACATAAAGCTTGGTGGAAAGATAACGGTTTAATACAAAATTGAAGGTATTTTCCCATTCCACACGCGCCCAATGGTAGTTGGTCAGATAATTGAAACGGGACTCCAAGGTTATAGCGGAGATTATCGTCCAGTTGAATGTCGATTGCAACTGCGAACCGAAATCGTTTTTAGAACATTTTCCTTTTTCTAAGCCAAACTTTGTTTCGTCTACTTCAGAATTGCCAATATAACGCAAGTTGTAAGTCAACGGTGCCATAAACACGGAAAGATTAAATTTCTTCTTACTCAATTTATAATCCATACCGATACTGACCGCCAAATCTGCCGGAGACATGAAAGACGAAACCAGCTCTTCGCTATTAGCTTTATAACCGTTGAAGAACTGTGTCTTAAACTCGGAAGAAATGGTATAGTACCAATTCTTGAAAGCCCTCAAACCTAATTTATTGTACAAACGAAGTTGGTCGGTATTAAAAAGATATTTATGAAATTCATCTGACGGCGTGGAAGTCATGCCCACTTTAGCTTCCAGTTGATTCTCGAACAGTACTTTTTCATTATCATTATAGTTGGCAAAAACCTGAAAAGTCGCTAATCCGGAGAAGTTACTTTCACCTCCCTTATACCAGTTGTCCGAAAGGTGGTTCTGACTAATCTGCAACGATCCGTTACCTCCGGTCACCCACCAGTTAGGCTTGCTAATCTTCATATTCGCCTCCCCTACATTATCGTCCATATTTTCCGGTTGGAACAGATGAAGGACATTCGCTTTGGGAGATATTTTCGGCTTCACATCGTGGCGGAACACATCACGACTCATGATACGATCCTCCGTTGTGACAACTAATTCCGGATGCGTCAAATAAAGATCCATCAATGCGCTGTTGACTATCTTCTCAGCACGTTGTGTTTTGGTAAATGCCAGAGTATCGTATGGCAAAAGTTCTTGCGTCAGTTGGGGAGTGGTATCCAATTGCATGGGCTTCCATTCCAACTTCGAGTATTGAGCCATCGGAGCATAATAATATGCCAAAGGTGTAAACAGACGAAAATAATCGGGGTCGGACGGAATATAACGTGGCGGCACAGACAAATCATTCAAATAATCCAATTGTGCAACATACCTATTATATAAATAGGAAACAGTATCCAATTTCGGTGTCGGACCTGACAGATTAAGTTTTAACATTAAATATTTCTGAAGCTCTGCCGAAAGCGTATCGGCATTCACAACTCTTGCCTTTGCCACAACTGCCGAAGGCTTGACCGTTTTAGCTGGTTTAATCACTTCAGGAGTAGGCTGCAGAGAGTCAGTCGGAAGTGAAACAGCTTCGACAGGTTCCTGCGCAAAAAGCGATAACGATAAGATTGACAGGATAAACGCTGAACATAAAGTAGTAATTCTCATCATATTTGTCTATGGTTTAGGCTGCAAAGCTACATCATTTTGTTCAGAAATCATAGGAATCTTTTAAAATTGCATTTTTTAATAAATTTGTAGAGACGAAAGGCTGCATTCTTCCTCTTTTTTTTATAATTTTGCGCTTTTTAAGTTCGTAAGAATACTACTAAGTAAACAATTTTAAAAACAGTTATAGCTGTGGGAGAAACAAAGTATATTTTCGTCACCGGTGGTGTTGCCTCTTCATTAGGAAAAGGAATCATTTCATCATCCATCGGTAAGTTGCTGCAAGCAAGAGGTTATAATGTAACCATTCAGAAGTTTGACCCGTATATCAACATCGACCCGGGAACATTGAATCCATACGAGCACGGAGAGTGCTATGTAACCGTAGACGGACACGAAGCCGACCTCGATCTGGGACACTATGAACGATTTCTGGGCATACAAACGACAAAGGCGAACAACATTACTACGGGACGTATCTACAAGAGCGTCATTGACAAGGAACGTCGTGGAGACTATCTGGGTAAAACGATCCAGGTGATTCCTCACATCACAGACGAGATCAAGCGGAATGTGAAGCTGTTGGGTAACAAATACAAATTCGATTTTGTTATCACCGAAATCGGCGGTACGGTAGGCGACATCGAGTCACTCCCCTACCTCGAAAGCATCCGCCAGTTGAAATGGGAACTCGGTAAGAACGCTCTTTGTGTACACCTGACTTATGTTCCTTACCTTGCTGCTGCCGGAGAATTGAAAACAAAACCGACGCAACATTCGGTAAAGGAACTGCAGAGCGTAGGTATCCAGCCGGATGTACTGGTATTGCGTGCCGAACATCCGTTAAGCGACGGACTGCGCAAGAAAGTGGCACAATTCTGCAATGTAGATGATAAAGCCGTTGTGCAGTCTATCGATGCGGAAACAATCTACGAAGTACCCATCCTGATGCAGGCACAAGGACTGGACAGCACTATTCTTGAAAAAATGGGACTGCCGGTAGGAGAAACTCCGGGACTCGGCCCATGGCGTAAATTCCTGGAACGCCGTCACGCTGCAGAGACAAAAGAACCTATCAATATTGCACTGGTTGGAAAATATGACTTACAGGATGCTTACAAATCTATCCGTGAGGCTTTATCGCAGGCAGGTACTTACAATGACCGCAAAGTGGAAGTTCATTTCGTAAACAGCGAGAAACTGACAGACGAAAATGTAGATGAAGCTTTGAAAGGTATGGCAGGCGTCATGATCGGTCCGGGATTCGGCCAGCGGGGTATTGACGGCAAGTTTGTCGCTATCAAATATACACGTACGCATGACATTCCGACTTTCGGTATTTGCCTAGGTATGCAATGTATCGCCATTGAATTCGCACGCAACGTACTGGGGTACGCTGACGCCAACTCACGCGAAATGGACGAGAAGACTCCGCACAACGTGATTGATATCATGGAAGAGCAGAAAGCAATCACCAATCTGGGTGGTACGATGCGTCTGGGCGCTTACGAATGTGTATTGCAGAAAGGTTCGAAAGCATATCAGGCTTATGGGCAGGAACACATTCAGGAACGTCACCGTCATCGCTATGAGTTCAACAATGATTATAAAGACCAATATGAAGCTGCCGGCATGAAATGTGTAGGTGTCAACCCGGAATCGGATCTGGTAGAAATCGTTGAAATCCCGGCTTTGAAATGGTTTGTCGGTACACAATTCCATCCGGAATATAGCAGTACGGTACTGAACCCTCATCCGTTGTTCGTGGCATTCGTGAAGGCTGCCATCGAAAACGAAAAAGCAACGGTGAACGACTAACGATACGTGATAAACAACCGGTAGTTTGTAATTTATATAATTTGTAATTAAAATAAGAATGGATAAAAACACCATCACAGGTCTCGTTCTAATAGGCATATTATTGGTAGGATTCAGCTATTTGAGCCGTCCAAGCGAAGAACAGATAGCTGCACAAAAAAGATACTATGACTCTATTGCCGTAGTACAGCAGGAGGAGGAAGCGCTGAAGGCGAAAACAGAAGCTGCGCTGGCCAACAGTCAAAAGGGAGTTGCATTGGCAGCCGATTCTACGTCTTTGTTTTTCAATGCCTTGCATGGGACCGATTCTAAAATCAGCATCCAGAATAATGTAGCGGAAATTACTTTCGCAACAAAAGGCGGACGTGTCTATTCAGCCATGCTGAAGGATTATATGGCACAGGACAAAAAGACGCCGATTATGTTGTTCGACGGTGACGATGCTTCGATGAACTTCAACTTCTACAACAAAGCAGGTGCTATTCAGACAAAGGATTATTTCTTTGAAGCTGTAAACAAGACGGATAGTAGTGTTACCATGCGTCTGGCTGCGGATAGCGAAAGCTATATAGATTTCATCTATACGCTGAAACCGGATAGCTACCTGATGAACTTTGAAATCAAAGCGACAGGCATGGAAGACAAGTTGGCAAACACCCAATATGTGGATATCGACTGGTCGCAACGTGCCCGCCAATTGGAAAAAGGATTCACTTACGAAAACCGTTTGTCGGAACTGACTTATAAAGTAACAGGCGACGATGTGGACAACTTATCTGCCGCCAAAGATGACAGCCAGAATTTGCCGGGACGTATTGACTGGGTGGCTTTCAAGAATCAGTTCTTCTCTTCTGTATTCATTGCTGAACAGGATTTTGACAAGGTTTCCGTAAAGTCAAAAATGGAGCAGCAAGGAAGCGGATATATCAAAGATTATTCTGCTGAAATGAATACTTTCTTTGATCCGACAGGTAAAGAACCGACAGAGATGCATTTCTATTTCGGTCCGAACCACTTCAAAACGCTGAAAGCGTTGGATAAAGGCCGCGATGAGAAATGGGAACTTCACAGACTGGTATACCTGGGCTGGCCGTTGATTCGCTGGATTAACCAATTCATTACTATCAACGTATTCGACTGGTTGTCCGGTTGGGGATTGAGCATGGGCATCGTACTGTTGATTCTGACTATCATGGTGAAAGTCGTGGTTTATCCGGCTACCTGGAAAACGTACATGTCTTCTGCCAAGATGCGTGTATTGAAACCGAAAATCGACGAAATCAGCAAGAAGTATCCGAAGCAGGAAGACGCGATGAAGAAACAGCAGGAGGTGATGAGCCTTTACAGCCAATACGGGGTAAGCCCGATGGGCGGCTGTCTGCCGATGTTGTTGCAGTTCCCTATCCTGATGGCCTTGTTTATGTTCGTGCCGAGTGCTATCGAGTTGCGCCAACAGAGTTTCTTGTGGGCGGACGACCTTTCCACTTATGACGCTATCATCACATTCCCGTTCCATATCCCATTCCTTGGCAACCACCTCAGCTTGTTCTGCTTGCTGATGACGTTGACAAACATCTTGAACACGAAGTACTCGATGTCTATGCAGGATAACGGAGCACAACCGCAGATGGCGGCAATGAAATGGATGATGTATCTGATGCCGGTTATGTTCTTGTTTGTCTTGAACGATTATCCGTCAGGTTTGAACTATTACTACTTCGTGTCGACGTTGATTAGTGTGGGTACTATGATTCTGCTTCGCAAAACAACCGACGAAACTAAATTGCTGGCTATTCTTGAAGCGAATAAGAAAGACCCGAAACAAATGAAAAAGACCGGATTTGCTGCTCGCCTGGAAGCGATGCAAAAGCAACAGGAGCTATTGCAGCAGCAAAGACAGAATAAAAGATAAGAGGAATTATTCCTGAAATCATATTCTACGAAAGCCGGACATCCTATTTGGGTCGCCCGGCTTTCTTTCTTTAAATAAACAAAGTATGATGAAGACCAAATATACTTATAAACAAATATGGACTATCGCCTATCCCATCCTGATCAGTCTGATTATGGAGCAACTGATAGGCATGACGGACACCGCTTTTCTCGGGCGTGTCGGCGAGATTGAACTGGGAGCATCCGCCATTGCCGGTGTATATTACCTTGCTATCTTTATGCTGGCTTTCGGTTTCAGCATCGGAGCACAAATATTGATTGCCCGCCGCAACGGAGAAGGGAATTACAAAGAGATAGGCCCGATCTTCTATCAGGGTGTCTATTTCTTATTGATAGTGGCAGCTATCTTATTCACGCTATCCGTTGTATTCTCACCGCATATATTGAAGAATATCATATCTTCTCCGCACATTTACGATGCAGCCGAAAGTTATATACACTGGAGAGTCTACGGGTTCTTCTTCTCTTTTGTCGGCGTTATGTTCCGTGCATTCTTCGTAGGAACCACCCAGACCAAGACACTGACACTGAACTCTATCGTGATGGTACTTGCGAATGTGATATTCAATTATATCCTGATCTTCGGTAAATTCGGTTTCCCACAACTGGGTATTGCCGGTGCCGCCATCGGTTCTTCACTGGCCGAGATGGTTTCGGTGATTTTCTTCATCATCTATACATGGAAACGTATTGACTGCAAAAAGTATGCATTGAATATCCTGCCCAAATTCCGTGTACAGATGTTGAAACGGATTCTCAATATTTCCGTTTGGACGATGATTCAGAACTTCGTTTCCCTATCGACCTGGTTCATGTTCTTCCTTTTTGTGGAACACTTGGGAGAACGCTCTCTGGCAATAGCCAATATTATCCGTAATGTATCGGGAATTCCGTTTATGATCGCGATGGCTTTCGCCTCTACCTGCGGTTCGCTGGTCAGCAACCTTATCGGTGCAGGCGAGCAGGATTGCGTACGGGGGACTATCAGACAGCATATCCGTATCGGATATATTCTCGTAATACCGATATTGGTATTCTTCTGCCTGTTTCCTGATCTGATTCTGCGTATCTATACGGATATGCCGGATTTAAGAGCTGCATCCGTATCTTCACTATGGGTATTGTGTTCCGCTTACCTGGTGTTGGTTCCTGCCAATGTGTATTTCCAGTCGGTATCAGGGACGGGAAACACCCGCACAGCACTGGCTATGGAACTTTGCGTACTGACCATCTATATCGCTTACTCTGCATATTTCATCCTATACCTGCGGATGGACGTCGCTTTTGCCTGGACGACGGAAAGCGTATATGGACTTTTCATATTCATATTCTGCTATCGGTATATGAAAAAAGGCAATTGGCAGGAAAAAGAAATTTAGCACTAAAGCATCGCTTTGGCCCTTCGAAAGCGATGTTTTATCAATAAGGCATCCGGATGTTTTTCTCCTCCTTTCAAGTTCGAACGCACACGAAATTTATTCTTTATGAACCATTATGAACTTGACTTGAATAAAACAACGGCTTACTTTTGCAATAAATATTAAAAAACTAATCATTATGAAATTACATTTATTAGGGGCAAGTTGTCTTTTAGCACTGCTGAGTGCCTGTTCATCAGGTGAAGAGGAACAGACGAAGATACCCGAAATACCATCCGCGAAGCAGATTCCCATTACATTGAATTGTGTGGCAAGCACAACAAGCGCCAACGAAAAGGCAAATGTCGGCACCCGCGTCACCGATTGGGGCTATGAAAGCCAGGACAAAATCGGACTGTATGTGGTGAACTACAACGGCACAACACCGGGAACATTGCAGAACAACGGCAATCATGTGAACAACATGCGATTCACTTATAACGGAACATGGACACCGGACAACGAAATCTATTGGAAAGATGAAAGCACAAAAGCGGATTTCTACTGTTATTTCCCGTATGGGACGCCTGCCGATGTCACATCTTATGCCTTCTCCGTGAAAGAAGACCAGTCTACCGAAACAGCCTACAAAGCCAGTGAATTCCTCTACGGCAAGACTTCGGGAGTGGCACCTACAGCGGAAGCAGTCAACATAACGACCAAGCACATGTTCAGTTGCGCAGTTATCAATGTCAAGGCAGGCAACGGATTCACAGACGAAACCTTGGCACAATCGGCAATAAGCGTAAAAATGAACGGAATAAAGACCGGAGCAACCATCAACCTCACCAACGGTATAGCTACGGCAACGGGAACAGCCAAAACAATTCTTCCGCTCGAGAACGGGAACAACCGCTCGTATAAGGCACTGATTGTCCCTCAAACAGCCTCGGGCAGTAATTTTATTACAGTCAATATTGATGGCAGAGACTTCAACCTCAAGAAGGAATTTACTTTTGTCGGAGGAAAAAGGCATACTTTCTCCGTGACTGTGAGCAAGACCAGCAACGGCATCAATGTGGGAATCGGCGCTTGGGAAGACGATGATATCGACAATGGCGGCGTAGCCGAATAAGCAATCAATCACATAAAAAGTATATGCATATGAGAAGGCGATGGCATTATTATATGGCATTCGGTGTCGCTTCGGCACTGATGTTCACGTCGTGTAACGACAACGAGGCGTTGGAAGGCGTTTCGCAGGGACAGGACTCGCGCATCATATCCCTGTCGGGGGAAATAGACCAGGTGGCAGTGACCCGTGTCAATGACAATGGTTTCTGTGATGGTGACATTATGGGGGTATATGTTGTAGACTATAATGGCAACACACCGGGAACATTGGCAACCAGCGGCAATCGGGGAACGAACGTTCCTCATACTTTCGACGAGGCCGCCTATAAATGGAATTCCGCCTACGATATCTATTGGAAGGACGACCACACCCATGTCGACATCTACGGCTATTATCCATATGCCTCGCCGGCGGATGTAAACGCATATGCATTTGAAGTACAGAAAGATCAAACGAGAAATAATGGGGATGAAATGGGAAGTTACGAAGCAAGTGACTTCCTTTGGGGAAAGGCAGCGGACGTAGCACCTACGGATAGAATAATCCGACTGCCATTGCGGCATAAGATGAGTAATGCCCGCATTACCTTGAAAGAGGGCGAGGGATTCGCCGAAGGCGCTTGGACGGAACTGGAGAAACAAGTACAGGTTCTGAACACCAAGCGTAGTTCGGTGATTGACCTCGCCACGGGTAATGTCGCCGCTACGGGCGAAGTTGCTAAAACAGGAACTATCCCATTCCGCAAAGACAATGAATTCCGCGCCATTGTGGTGCCACAGACTGTGGAAGCAGGAAAAGTGCTTTTCAGTATTACGGTAGATGGAATGCCTTATACGTTTAAGAAGGAAGAGGCATTTACGTACATAGCCGGGAAGATGCACAATTTCACTATTCAGGTGAATAAGAAGGAAGCAAGCGGACAGTATGAGTTTAAACTCATTGATGAGTCTATTACGGCATGGGAGAATGATATGGCTTCGCATGAAGCTACCGCCAAAGAGTATATCGTGATTCATGTGGAAGAGGCGGGGACATTGAAGGAGTGTATCACGGCGGCGAATAAGGATTATACGCAATTGCAGAATTTGAAGATTACGGGGGAGATTAATGCGGAAGATTTCTATTTCATGAGGGATGAGATGAGCAAGTTGCAGTCGCTGAATTTGAAGGAAGTGAAGATAAAGGGGAGTACTAAGACTTATGACGGGAATAAAGAAGACATGTTGCCTGCCAGTGCAATGAGTGAAAAAAAAACTTTAATGCATTTAGTTTTACCTGACAAATTAATAGAAATAAAAGATGGTGCATTTTTTGGTTGCAATTTAACAGGGTCTTTATATATCCCCGAAGGAGTCAAAGAAATTGGTACTTCAGCTTTTGGATATTGCAAATCTCTAACTGGTTTTCTACATTTACCTTCTACTTTAGAAAGAATAGCTCAAAGTGCATTCAGGTCATGTTCTTTTACTTGTGAACTTTCATTACCATCCAAATTAAAATATATAGGAGATGGAGCCTTTTATCAATGTTCAAAATTATATGGAGAACTCCATTTACCTGATAAGTTATCATATTTAGGTAGAGCGGCTTTTTCTCAATGTTCTTCCTTTTCAGGTTCCATATCTATACCGCAAAACATTACTGAAATAAAAGAAGAAGCTTTTTATTTTTGTTCGGGACTTAATGGCACACTGAATTTGCACAATGGAATAACCACAATTGAAGAATCTGCATTCTGTTTATGTGCATTTAAAGGCGAGTTAATTTTGCCTAAAGACTTGATAGTTATAAATAATGATGCGTTTCGGGGCTGTAACTTTTCGGGAGAGCTCAAACTTCCTTCTAAATTAGAAGTAATTGGCGATGGTGCATTCGAAAACAATTCACGCATCTCAGGGATTTTGGAAATACCCGCCAACGTCATATCCATCGGAACAAGCGCATTCAGATATTGTTCTTCATTAGAAGGTCTCATTTTCCCAAAAAGTTTAGAAACTATCGGAAACATAGCATTCGACCTTTGTTCCGGCATCGGTTCCATCGTATGCCAAGGCACCCTTCCACCGCACCTGTTTGCCAACGCCTTTGACGGAGTAGCCAAGGACAACTTCACCGTTGAAGTTCCCGAATCCGCTGTTGCCGACTACCAAACAGCACCGGGCTGGAACGAATTCAAACGTATCGGTGCCCATCACGAACTAATCTGCCGTCCTGCCATTGCCAACGCCCTCAATACCCGCTGTACGCGTAATCTGATATTGAATGCGGAAAGCGATTGGGAAGTGACAAGTATGCCCGACTGGTGTAGCCTGTCACAAACGAACGGTTCGAAGAAGACGGAGTTGACACTGACTATCGATGAAATGCCTAAGGGTACGACCGAAGGACGTACAGGTGAGATTGTTTTTAAACTGAAAGATAAGTATTACACCACGAAATGCACAGTTAATCAGTATGATTACCAATATGGTGAAGACGAAATTGTGACCTTGCAAAAGGCAACCCAGGGAAACAATGGCGGCATCAGCCTTGTGTTCTTGGGCGACGGTTACAATGCCAAGGATATTGCCGAAGGCAACTACTTGAGAACTATCGAGGAACAGGTGGAGCGTTTCTTTGCCATCGAGCCTTACAGCACCTATCGCAACTATTTCAATGTGCACACCGCCATTCCCGTCTCATTGGAAAGCGGCATCGGCACAGTCAACACTATTCGCTATACCAAGTTCGAAACCACATTCACAGGTGGCGTAGGATTGCAGTGCGACTATGATGCAGTGTTCAACTATGCCTTGCGGATTCCGTCTGTGACCCGGGCAAACTTGAATCAGACGCTGATTGTCATGACTCCGAACACGACCGACTATGGCGGTATCTGTAACATGTGGAGCGATGGTTCCGCCATCGCCTTCTGCCCAGTAAGCAGCGATGCCTATCCGTATGACGCACGCGGCATTATCCAGCATGAAGCCGGCGGACATGGTTTCGGCAAGTTCGGTGACGAATACATCTATCATAATTCGTTTATTACCTCCTGTAACTGTGGCTGTTGTAAACACGTCTCCGAATTCAACGATGCCAAAACCAATGGCTGGTACGACAATCTTTCATTAACAGGCAAAATGCACGAAGTGCCCTGGAGCCACCTGATATTTGACGAACGCTACAGCGACCGGGTGGACATCTACGAAGGCGGATTCATGCACAGCCGTGGGGTATTCCGTTCGGAACAAACCAGTTGTATGAATAACAACATTCCATATTACAGCGCCATCTGCCGCGAGTCTATCGTGAAACGTATCAAGAAGTATGCAGGCGAAGAGTATTCGTTCGAAGATTTTGTAAAGAACGATAAGGGAGATGCAGGAGCTATCACACGCGCTATGAATGCCCCGTATGCAGGAAGTCGCGTACATACACATCAATATCCGCCACGGATTCATAAAGGTAGCCCGCTGAAATAGTCGGAAGGAGACTATACACTCTGAATAGAAATCAAAAAGGAAGAAGAAAAAAAAGAATATGAAACCAACGATTCATACCATCTATACGGCTTGCATCTGCCTGCTCTCCAGCATGGCGATGGTAAGCTGCGGACAGGACGAAACGACAGCCAGCAAGGAGACGGAACGGAACGACGTGATGCAATTCCGGATTGCGCATCCTTCGCAGCAACAGGCTGCTCCTGCCAGCCGCGCCACGGAAACAGACTTCGAGACAAACGACCGCATCGGTCTGTTTGTCTGCGGAGAAAATGAACCTCTGCAAGTGGGCGGCAACTACGTGAACAATGCTTCACTGACCTACAACGGAACGGCATGGACTCCCGCCCGCCCTATTTACTGGAACGACGGCAGTTATGACGTATACGCTTACTACCCCTACTCCTCTCCTGTCTTGTCGACAGATGAAATGGAGTTCAGCGTGGCAACCGACCAAAGCAGTACAACCGATCCCAACGCAACCGACCCAAACGTAACAGGCACAGCTGACGCAGTGGGAGGATATGAAGCCAGCGACTTCCTGTGGGCATCGGCAAAGAAACAGACTGCCGGCAATGATGCCGTGGCACTGAAATTCAAGCATTGCATGAGCAAACTTACCGTACGGCTCATCAAAGGCGAAGACTACGAAGGCGACGAACTGCCGCAGGATGCCGAAGTGTTTATCCACAACACTGTGCCCGATGCTACCATCGACCTTTCTGTAGGGATAGCCACCAAAACACTCTATGGCACGGAAGCAACTCTGAAGGCAAAGGCGGCAGGAAACAACAGATACACGGCTATCGTCGTTCCACAACGAATCACCAACCGCCGCCCACTGGTGGAGGTAGTGATGAAAGGCGTATCGTACTTGATGGAAAGTGCTTTCGTATTTAAGCCGGGAATGCATCATATTGTTTCACTGACCATCACGAAAAACCCTGAACAAGTGAAGATTGAAATTGGCGGTGAAATTGAAAATTGGGAAACAACAGAAGAATCATAATTTTAGTTTCACCACAGATTACACGGATTTTCACAGATTAAATAGTTCTCTATAGGTTGGAAATACTTCTCCTTTTTAGAAGGAGAAGTATTTAGTTATTATTGGCTTTCCGCTCCAATCATGTAATATATAGATTAATCTGTGGAAATCTGTGTAATCTATGGTGAATTTCCTTGTAATATGCGTATATTTGCAACGGGGGTTTTAAAAGTTAACTATCAATGAACGACAAACTGAAGTATATTGTCACTTCTATCTTTCTCTCAAGCCTGTTTGCAGTGTTATATACCGGATGCAAACAGGACAGTATAGAAATCAACGCACTGCCTTTTCAGGAAAACGAAGGAGACAACTGGGGACTTATCTCCACCAGCGGAAAGATTGAAATCCCTTCCGGAAGCTTCACTCGCCAACCGTCAGCAGTGGTCAATGGAATGTTCAGTCTGCCGGACGAAAAAGGATATTATCAACTCTACGAATTAAAACATCCGACACACCCCACCAGTGCAAGACGATTTGCTCAAATCGGACATTTCTTTGAAGACGTCACACTAGCACAGGAGTTTCCAGACTCCCCTATCCTCATCATCGACCGGAAAGGACAAAGTATCAACAATATCGGAATAAGCCTGCATTACGACATCGTATTGGCACATAACTTTGCCGAAGGCAGAGCTTTGTTCTGCACCCGAAAAGGGAAGTACGGCTATATGGACACTCGAGGGAACATCCTCATTCCGCCTATATATGACCAAGCGTATGACTTCCACGAAGGCTTGGCACTGACAGGCAACACGAACGACAAGGGTGAGACCAGCTACCAGCTGATCGACCTGTCCGGCAACGTACGCATTCAAATTCAAGATACGCCTGCCCTACTTGACCCACAACCGGCATGCGGACTGATAAAATACAATAACTGTCAAAGCGGGCAATGTTGCTATCTGAGCACCACAGGAAAGGAAGGGCTCTTCCTCCCGGACAGCATCCGTGAAGCCTTCCGCTTCCGTCACAATGCCGCCATTATCCATACCGACCACGGCGCAGGGCTCATCGACCGCGAAGGGAAATTGCTAATTGCTCCCACATACGAAGAAGGATTCATCGTTGGCAACGACCGTGTGTGCTTGCGCACCGGCAATGAATGGCAGCTCGCCGACTTCGAAGGGAACAGTTTAGGAGAAGCAAAAAAGAGCTACGAACGGATATCGACCTTCTATCCTTCCGGACTTGCCATCGTCCGTTCCGGAACTCAATACCGATGGATGAACCGACAAGGAAAGCCTGCCGACAACCGGACATACCACTGTATCGCTGAAGATCCTTCCGCATTGCAACTTGTTCCACAAGTCTTTGTCCGAAAAAACACAAAGACAGAAAATGAAGAAAACAATTCTGCGAACAGACCGGAAAAGAAGGGAACAGTTTCCGCTTCGTCATCAGGAACAGTTTCCGCTTCATCATCAACCATGGCTTCGTCATCGGAAAAGAACTCCCCAGGCAACGATCCATCCGCAGGAAAACCACACACCACCTGTATCATCAGCAGTGATGAATGGAAAAACATCGGAAAACAGAATCCGTTCTATGCCGAAGCAAGGAAAATACTATCCGGCAAACTAGCCGAAACGGATGCGGAAAACAGACAGGTGATACTCAACTATGTGGAACATCTGCGCACATCGTACACCACCAAGGATATCGACTTCCTGACGCAACTGTTCAGCGAAGAAGCACTGATTATCGTCGGCAAAGTCATCCGCAGTACTCCCCGGACAGACGGGAAATACCTGCCGCAACACCAAGTGGAATATAATATCAAGAGCAAACGTACTTATCTGGAACGCCTGAAAGTTTTGTTCAAACAGAACAAGGAAATCAATCTGCAGTTCAGTGACTTCAAAATAATGCGACACCCCACACAAGAGGGGTTGTACGGAGTCACGCTACGCCAGAAATACAGCTCCGATCTCTATTCGGACGACGGCTACCTGTTCCTGCTGTGGGATTTCAGAGATGAAGCCACCCCACTGATTCATGTACGCACGTGGCAACCCCGAATGCTGGATGACCGGACGCCACTGCCGGAAGAAGAGATTTTCAACATACGTAATTTCAATCTGCAATGAACGTTTCTATATTAACTCCCGAAACGAGAAGGTACATGTTGACAACCGTCATGCTCCTTATCTTTTCAGCTATGTACGCGCAACAGTTCTCCGTACAAAATTTTCGGCATCTGCCCAATGACATCAGTGCATATATTCAGCCTGTGAAAGACCTGAACGACGAAGCCTGCGCACTCATCAAAATAGTGGGTAGCCGCGATTTTGCGTTCTCCACTCCCCTGGGAATAGTGAAAAGAAAAAATGATGTCGGAGAGACGTGGATATACGTCCCGCGCGGTACTACACAAATCACCATCAAGCACCCGCAATGGGGTGTGCTCCGTGATTATCGCTTCCCTTCTCCCTTAGAGTCGCGCCTGACCTACGAACTGGTGCTGAGCGCTCCTGTCGCCATGCCCCGGAGAAGAGTCCCCCCGATGGAGAACACCGCCGTCAGTTATCCGCGCACATACGAACTGACCATGCAACAACTTCCCGTACCCGCATGGCGACGTCCCCGACGACCGAAAGAGAAAGCCGCATGGTTGATTATGCCGAGCATCGGACTTCATCGCCAAGAAGCGACAGGTGGTATACGCCTTGCCTGGATGCGGCGGCATGGAATATACCTGCATGCATTGAGTGACTTCCGCACCACCCCCGGTACCAACGGACAAGAATGTGACAAAAACGGACTACTACCCGGCAACGCACTGCCACCCTACTACAGCGGAAGAAGCGAAAAGTCATACTACGCCCTCACCGCAGGAGGGATACATCGCATCGTCGGTAACTTCTGCCTTTACGAAGGTATCGGCTACGGAACGCGCACGGTTGTCTGGCAAACGGACGAAGGGACTTACCTGCGCAACAGCGATTATTCATCCCAAGGACTCACCGCCGAAGCGGGTGTCATGCTCCGGTTACGAAGGTTTGCCTTTTCCGCCGGCGTCCTCACCACAGGCGGGAAATACTGGATGATGAACCTCGGACTGGGAATTCGCCTATAATTGCCTTCTTTAGTAAGAACGTAGAATTGCACAAAAGATATACAAATTGAACTATGCATACAAGAATCATTTGTTTCCTGACGCTCTTCGCTTGTTGCCTGCTCCTGACAGGATGCAGTGACGAGAACCGCCCTAATAATCCGGCACCGGAAATCATCCTGCACGAAGCACAGGACATCACCCGCACAAGCGCCCGTCTCACCGGTACTGTGAATGTCCCGCTCCATAGCCATACCAACCGTTACCGTTTCCGCTATGGTACTTCACCGGATATGGAGAAAGGTGAAGAATATTCCCAACCAAACGGACCTGTCACTACCGAACTACAAAACCTGACACCGGGAACCACCTACTATTACTGTCTGGAAGCAGGAAACGAAATGTATATGCGGCAAAGTCCCACCTATCATTTCACCACCTTTCCCAACGAACGACCCCGAATAGCCCCCATCACTTTTCTGGGACAAGGCCCTATCAGTATTATCCTGTTATGTGCTGTCACAGACGATGGCGGAGACCCTGTGACATCCTGCGGCTTCCGTTATATTTCAGCCGATGGACAAGAGCTGGAAGCAAATGCATCCCTTACAACCGACAATCAATGGCGGCTTCATATCAGCCACTTAAAAAAATACACCGAATATACAGTGAAGGCTTTTGCTGAAAACAGAAACGGAAGAACTTACAGTGAACCGTACCGTTTTTACACCAGTGATGCAGTAAGCCTCATCAATGCAGGCATGCTGCCCGAAATTATCGGCGAGGACGGCAAAAACGACTATACACAACTGAGTATCACAGGTCCGCTGAACGGAACGGATATCCGGTTCATCCGGGAAATGTGCGGGAAGGACATACGTGGCAACCAGACACAGGGACAGTTGCAGAAGTTGGATTTGACGGACGCACTCATCGTCGCAGGCGGATTGTCTTACGATGAGTCGCGGTATACAACAGAGCATACAATCGGCAACGGAATGTTCGGCGAACTGGATATACTGACGGAAATCAAACTTCCGGAAAATACGTTGGTGATTGAACAGAATGCCTTCCGCAACTGCACGTCACTGACAGCACTATCCATTCCGGGAAGTACAAAGGACCTGACTCCTTCCAGCGGATGCCGCCATCTCGAACATCTGTCCGTGATTACAGGAAATCCTGAATATAGCAGCACAGACGGGGTGGTGTACAGCAAAAACGGTGAAACACTTGTATGGTTTCCCGAAGGAATGGAGAAAGATGAACTTCATCTCTCTCCCACTCTGAAGAGTATCGGAGAATACGCATTACAAAAATGCAAAATACGGTCTATCATATTGCCCGGTTCAGTCACCAGTATCGGAAAGCTGGCTTTCTATGCTTCCGAAATAGAATCGATCGTACTACCGGACGGATTGCGGAATGTGCCGCTCGGGATATTCCAGCAATGCCAGAATCTCACTACTGTCACACTGGGTAGTGACTGTGAATCTCTCTCGGATTATTGTTTCGACGGATGCCCGCTCCAACATCTATACGTAAAAGCAGTCATTCCTCCCGTCTGCCAATCGAACACGTTCAGCGGAACGGAAAATATCTTTGCCGACTGTATGCTGCATGTCCCTGTGGAGAGCTTGCCGATATACAGAAACCACCCCACATGGAAACAGTTTCAACACATTAAAATAATCGAAGCTACAGGTATATGATTGTAACATCTTGGTGTCACTGTTGTGCCACCCTATTGGCACAACAGTGACACCAATGTGACACAGTCGTGCCAACACGGTGGCACAGTTGTTCTTGCATATAATACGTTCTTTGGTATGGAGATCTTAACGTTGTCGCACCAGCGACTTAATTTGCTTTAACTGGCGTTCCGCTTCTTGTTGAAGTCCTTCCCACCGGCACTTATAAGCTGCAGACTCCCGCAACTCGGGCAATGGATATTCAGCATCCAGCGCAGCTTTCAGTTGCTGCATCAGTTGCAGGCTATCTGCCTTCCAATAACGTTCGTCCGCCAACGAATCGGCAGCATGTATCATTCGCATCCGTTCAGATGCAAGCAGGCGAAGACAACTTTCGCTACAGACCTGATTTCCGTAGACAGGATAAAAAGAGGGAGAAGAAGAGACAGAGATCGGCAACAAGTCACCTGCAACAGCATAAGCACCCACACAGACTACTCCTGCCAACACTGCAGCAACCATCCCCATATAAAGCCTTTTCCTGCGAGGCACAGTTACGGCGTTTGCCACCTCCACAACAGACACATAACGCTTTTCCCGCTTTCTACGGGTACACTTGCGCGAAACCGCTGCCAACTGTTTGTCTTTTAATGCTGTAGCCATCTCACCAATAATTACCCCAAGCGAATAAATATCAGCCCGCAAATCCAATGACACATCCGGTTGCAACATCTCGGGGGCAAGATAATAACGTGTGCCGGCAGGAAGCTTCAGCACATCGTAATCATCACAATCGGAAAGGCTGAAATCAATCAGTTTCACATTGTTACCATTGTGTGTAATCAGAATATTGTCCGGCTTCAAATCACGGTGGACAATCTGCTTGCTATGGATGTATTGTAAGGCACTACACAGTTCGTTGATGATCTTGACCGCCATAGGACGAGTCAGTTTTCCTTGCTGCATAAACTCTTTCAAAGTGACTCCGTCCACATATTCCAACAGGATGCAGCACCCTACAGACGGTACATTCTCCCATCCCAATGTACGACAAATATGAGGATGTTCTAATTGATAGCCGATATTGAATTCTTTTTTAAGAGCCTGTTCGTAAAAAGCCGTTCCTTTATACATCGGCTGCAAAGTTTTCAGCACATGCAACTTACCATGCCGATGGCAACGAAACAAACGATTCCATCCTGAACGGGAAGTATATATTTCCTGAATATCCGTAAAAGCCACGTCGACAGGAGACATTGTTTGCCCTATAAAGCCGGAAGTAAAAGTATCGTCACTCATGACCTATACAGTTCAACAAAGTAAGACCACCGTTCCGCCCCGCAATAAATGGCGAGGTACGAACTCCATCACGTAAAACGTATGGCAAAAACAAAGGTTGCCCTTTCAAGAAAGCGGATGTCTCGAAACAGTCTCCTTTTTGCAACTTAGACTGACGTGCCTCACACACTTCGAACAAAGCCTTTCCTTTATAAAGCAAACGCAGATAACGATTGGGCGACCATCCGATTTCGACTTCCGCTCCGGGAACAAGTTCACTTGCCGTCACCTGACAGGCAGAGAAAAATGAAGAATTGTACGCACTGCTACTCTTCAAGTAACTACAGAAAGTACTGAATAAATCAAAACCGATGAAGCGGGACAATAAATCAAGTGTCTGCATACGTGGTGTATGCATATCATTTACATATCCCCACAAACGTTTCAGTGTAGAAGTTGAAATTCTCCCCCATGAGTGACTCTGCAAATAAAAAGAAAACTCCTCAAAATCGGTAGTTGTCCGCAAAGCTTTTCCATATTTCTTTTCGACCAGCAATAAAAGTTCCGCTATTTCCGGTTTATATACATTCATGATTCAATACTGAATATTTTATAATGAACAAAGATAAGTAAAATCGTTTTATTATCGTATATTTGTCCGGCTATTCTAATAAAAAAATTACTAAACAATCATTTTAAAATATGAGACAAGCTAATTTATTTATGATGTCAGCAGCAATGTTGTTAGCTGCCTGCGGAGGAACCAAAGACGCAGGCAAGACAGATCAGGTGCTTATCGAGAAATCGGATATTAAGATCGAAGGGAAGCGCATGACTCCCGAAGCACTTTGGGCAATGGGACGTATCGGCGGATTCGCCGTATCGCCCGACGGAAAGAAAATTGCGTATACGGTGGCATACTACAGCGTACCGGAAAACAAGAGTAACCGCGAAGTCTTCGTGATGAACGCGGATGGAAGCGACAACCAGCAAATCACTCATACCCCGTATCAGGAAAATGAAGTGACATGGATTAAAGGAGGCAGCAAGCTCGCTTTTCTAAGCAATGACAACGGAAGCAGCCAGCTCTACGAGATGAATCCGGACGGCAGCGGCCGCAAGCAGTTGACCAACTACGAGGGAGACATCGAAGGTTATTCCATTTCACCGGATGGCAAAAAGTTGCTGTTTATTTCACAAGTAAAGACGAAAGAAAGCACTGCCGATAAATATCCGGACCTGCCGAAATCCACAGGTATCATCGTGACCGACCTGATGTACAAACATTGGGATGAATGGGTGACGACAGCTCCACATCCTTTTGTTGCCGACTTTGATGGTAACGGCATTTCCAATATCGTGGATATTCTGAACGGCGAACCGTATGAAAGTCCGATGAAGCCTTGGGGTGGCATTGAGCAACTTGCCTGGAATACGACTTCGGACAAAGTGGCTTACACTTGCCGTAAAAAGACAGGATTGGAATATGCGATTTCCACCAACTCCGATATTTACGTTTATGACCTGAACACCCAAAAAACGGAAAATATCACGGAAGAAAACAAAGGATATGATACCAATCCGCAATACTCTCCGGACGGCAAGTATATCGCCTGGCAGAGTATGGAACGTGACGGCTACGAAGCCGACCTGAACCGTCTGTTTATCATGAACCTGGAAACCGGTGAGAAACGGTTTGTCAGCAAGGCGTTCGAGTCGAATGTGGATGCTTTTGTATGGGGCACAGATGCCAAGACTATCTATTTCACAGGAGTATGGCACGGAGAATCGCAGATTTATGCGCTGGATTTGGCGACTGATTCGGTAAAGGCAATCACTTCAGGCATGTACGATTATGAAGGTGTGGCTCTTTTGGGTGATAAGTTGATTGCCAAACGTCATTCAATGAGCATGGGTGATGAGCTCTACACTGTGGCACTGGATGGCTCTACTACCCAACTGACGCAGGAGAATAAGCAAATCTACGACCAGTTGGAAATGGGTAAAGTGGAAGGTCGCTGGATGAAAACAACAGACGGCAAACAGATGTTGACATGGGTGATCTATCCTCCGCAGTTCGATCCGAACAAGAAATATCCTACTTTGTTGTTCTGCGAGGGAGGTCCGCAAAGTCCGGTAAGCCAGTTCTGGTCTTATCGCTGGAACTTCCAGATTATGGCAGCCAATGATTATATCATTGTTGCTCCCAATCGTCGCGGCTTGCCGGGATTCGGTGTGGAATGGAACGAACAGATCAGCGGTGACTACGGTGGCCAGTGTATGAAAGATTACTTCACTGCTATCGACGAGATAGCGAAAGAGCCGTATGTAGATAAAGACCGTTTGGGATGTGTAGGTGCCAGCTTCGGAGGATTCTCCGTATACTGGTTGGCGGGACATCATGACAAACGATTCAAAGCGTTTATTGCCCACGACGGTATCTTCAATATGGAAATGCAATATCTGGAAACTGAAGAGAAATGGTTTGCCAACTGGGATATGGGAGGTGCATACTGGGAAAAACAAAACCCGGTGGCACAACGTACTTTCGCCAACTCCCCTCACCTCTTCGTAGAAAAATGGGATACTCCGATTCTCTGTATCCATGGAGAAAAAGACTATCGTATTTTGGCTAATCAGGCAATGGCTGCCTTCGATGCTGCCGTGATGCGTGGTGTTCCTGCAGAGCTGCTGATTTATCCGGATGAAAACCATTGGGTATTGAAGCCGCAAAATGGAGTGTTATGGCAACGCACATTCTTCGAATGGCTGGACAAATGGGTAAAGAAAACTCCATCCAAATAGAGTTTCAAAAAACTAGTTACATAGTGAATAAAACATAGCAAACCCAAACACTGCAAACCCAAAGAAGCCCCTGTTCTCAATCTCTTGAGTTCAGGGGCTTCCCCATTGCATTCATAAAAAAAACCGCTAAATCTATTCCGAATATATATTTTCAATTTCTACAATATACATCTTATGAAAACAGCCATGCGCACTATCATACCATTTTTCCAATGATTCCTTATCCAGAAAACATTCCGGTTTGATACTGTCGGCATAGAGTTTCTTACATTCCAGGCTCAGACGGGCTTGCTCGAACAATACATTTCCCTCTTCCGTAAATATAGGTTTCAATCCGGTCTCTTTGACTTTATCTATATTCCGTCCCGACTTGGAGCCACATACTGCATGAATTTTCTTGTTTTCTTCTCCTAAGAAAGATAACGTCAGATAGTCGCTCTTCTCTATAAATTCATATGTATAACGTTCGGGGCGAACAAAAACAAACGCCACGGGCTTATTCCACAACCAACCGATGCCACCCCAGCTTGCTGTCATTGTATTAAACTTCTCTTTTGTACCGGCCGTGACCAGCATCCATTCTTTTCCGATTGCCTCAAAAAAGTTCTCTTTCAAGTCTTTAATTTCCAATTTCTTCATCTCTTTATTCATTCGTTTATAGTTATTTCTTTTTATTCAGTTTTACAATTTCTCCCAAACAAGGGATTTCTACCGGAATCTTTCTTTTCTTCGCTTCCGCCGCAAAAACTTTCGGGGGATCGTGCAAAGGTTCGTCAGACAGGTCAAATGTACCATAATGCATCGGGATAGTAAGCCCGACACACATTTCTTCGGCAGCAGTCAGCGATTCGTAAGGCGAGATATGGTTAGGGCGCATAAACCAACGGGGTTTGTATGCGCCGATTCCCAGCAAAGCATAATCCGGCGCACCGAACAAGTCCGGAATTTCGCGGAAGTGACTCGAATATCCCGTATCACCGCTATAATAGAGTGAGATGCCACCGCCTTGCAGCATAAAGGCACCCCACAATCGTTGTCCGCCGTCACGCACGGAGCGTTTGCTCCAATGCTGTGCCGGAAGGAAGGTTATTTTGAGTCCTTCGTCTTCCATCTGCTGATACCAGCCGGCTTCAATTACCTTCATCTCTGGAAACCAGTTCTGAATTAATTCCCCTGTTCCCAGTCCACAGAAGAGTTTCATTTGCGGATTGTTCTTCAAGAGGCGGGCAATACTTTGTTTATCCAAATGGTCGAAATGGTCGTGGCTGACGAGCAGATAGTCAATCCCTGTAAAGATATCAGGATTAGCGGGAAATTCACTCTGACGCTTTACAAAAGGGATACTTCCGAATACCGGATCGAACATGATTCTTTTACCTGCCAATTGGAGAAAGAAGGAATTATGTCCCAGCCATATCAGGGAATTCCCTACCACAGCGTCCAAGGAGCGAAGATAGCAAACTCTCGGATTCCACTTCACCGTCTTCTTTTCTTTGCGTTGCGGATTGGGCGAGAAACGCCATTTCAACACACTTCCCATCCCCGGACGGAAGCGGTGTTGTCTATTAAAAAAACGTCCGCGAACCATTGGATTTCCCCGCCAATATGGATTAACGGTGACCAGACGTTCGTTTCTCCTAAAACATATACGCTCACCCATTTTTATTTCTTGAATACGTCTTTACAAATTTAATAAAAATTCTCGACCTACGATAAAAAAGAACAAAAAATGTACCCCGGACACACTATCGGGGTACATTTAGTTATAAAAGAATAAATATTATCCTTTTTTTAATAGAATGAGTATTAGTTAAGAGCAGTGTAAGCCATATAAAGGCAGTCGCCAGCCAAGGGCTGAAAGACTAATAATCATAATGGCAGCACCCAATATCCATAGAATCAGCAACGACCATTTCAAGCCTGTCCCCATCGGTGACCAATGGAACAACTGACGAAGAATAGTATAAAGGAAAGCACCCAATGGAATACCAATCAAGGCGACTCCGGCAATTGTACCCAGCAATGTCATCATAGGCGATATGGAAGCTATCGGCGCCCAACTGATGGCAGGCAGCATCTCATAAAGCAAAGCGCCACCACTGACCGCTACCGCAATAGCGGCAAATACCAAAGCCACCAGCACAACAGCAAGGACAAACAGCATAGGACAACAGATAATCACCAAGGCTACCAGAAATATTTTAAAAAGAACGGCTGCGATGGAAACAAACACATCCCCTACCTTCTGAAGAAACGTACGGGGTTTTCCTGAATTCATATAATTATTGACTCCGTCCGCTACGCGTTCGAAACCGTCTGTCACCGTTTTACCAATATTCTCGATTGTGACCGCTTCGCCACGCATACTCAGCTTTTCTGCCGCAGTATGGGCTTCAGGAATAACAATCCACCCAATAATATAAAGTATAATCATCGGACAATAAGGAACAAACACGAAGATTATCATTAGGATACGCACCAAAGTAATATCCCAACCGAAATAGGCTGCCAGTCCTGATGCCACACCACCCAGCAATTTATTGTCCGGATCACGGAACAAACGACGCGGAGCAGCGGTACGCGTATATGACTGACTGGCGGAAGAAGCAGACTGTTCCGTTTTTTTCTGAGAATCCGTATCATCATCGGCAATTCCAAAGTCTTCAGGTTTCCCTACACGAGCTATAATTTCTTCTACATCCGAAACGGTTATGACTTGTTTTCCCTCGGCTATTTTCTCGGCAAACAGTTCGGCAATACGCATTTCAATATCGTTTACGATCTCTTCCGCACCTTCCTGTTTACGAAAGTAATGCTTCAGGTTAGCCAGGTAATTGTCTAGCAGACGGTAGGCATCATCATCTATATGATAGACAGTTCCTCCTAAATTGATGGTCAATGTCTTTTTCATTTTAACTTTTTCTTTTTCGGATTATCTATTGGCAATATGGTTCACTGTTTCGTTCAATTCTTTCCAGGATATTTCAAGTTCTCCCAAAAAGGTTTCTCCACTTTCTGTGAGTTTATAATATTTGCGTGGTGGTCCTTGTGTAGATTCCACCCATTCATAACTTAGCAGGTCATCATTCTTCAGACGTGTCAGCAAGGGATACAAAGTACCCTCTACCACAATCAGTTGAGCCTCTTTCAGCTTCTGAATAATATCTGAAGCATAAGCAGGCTCCTTATGCAGCAAAAGCATGATACAATATTCAAGCATGCCTTTTCTCATCTGGGATTTTACATTGTCTACTTTCATTATTTTCTTCTTTTGTATGGCACAAATATATGTATTACTCCAGTACCTTGCATTACAAAGTACTATAAATTAATAATAATTAAATGATTAGAGAGATTACACCTTATTATAAAAAGAAATAATGGTTATATTTGTGCCCGTTAAACCACAAAAAGAAAATATGTATGTTTAGTATTCGAAAAGCGACGTTTGCCGATTGCGAACTTATCAATAGGATGGCAAAGGAAGTTTTTCCCGCCACTTACAAGGAAATCTTATCTCCCGAACAACTGGATTATATGATGGATTGGATGTATGCGCCTCAGAATATTCTCAAGCAAATGGAAGAAGGGCATGTCTATTTTATCGCTTACAAGGACAGTGGGCCATGCGGATACGTCTCTGTGCAGCAACAGGAAAAAGACGTATTCCATCTTCAGAAAATCTATGTTCTCCCCCGCTTTCAGGGTACGCATTGCGGAAGTTTCTTGTTTAAGGAAGCGGTCAAGTATATCAAGGAAGTGCATCCGGAACCTTGCCTGATGGAACTAAATGTAAATCGCAATAACAAGGCATTACAGTTTTACGAACACATGGGAATGAGAAAGTTGCGGGAAGGTGATTTTCCGATTGGAAACGGATATTATATGAATGATTATATCATGGGACTGGATATTTAATAAAAAAGGCTTGCAGAACACAATCTGCAAGCCTTTTTTATTAAATAATATTACCGGGCAAATACCCGTCTCCATTTATGCCACCTTTTCAAGTTTCTTCATGATAGAGAAGATAAACAGAGCTGATAACAGACAGCAGGCAATCAATACGCTCCATACCATCCACAGTTGCATGCCACCCCACAGATAACCAATAATAGCGACCAAATAGTTACCAATAGCAGTAGCTACAAACCAGCCCCCCATCATCATACCTTTATACTTGGGCGGAGCCACTTTCGAAACGAAAGAAATACCCATCGGAGAAAGCAACAACTCAGCAAAGGTCAACACAAGATAAGTAGAAATCAACCAGTTGGGAGAAACCAGGACATCCGGATTAATACCCGCTGTTTCCACTTCTTTCGGAGTAGGCAAGCCCATAGAACCAACTGCCAGAATCAAGAAACCACACGCAGCAATCACCATACCGATACCGATTTTGCGTGGTGCGGACGGTTCTTTTTTCTTTCTAGCCAAATAACCAAAGACCGCCAAAGATACCGGAGTCAGAGCCACTACAAAGAACGGATTGAACTGCTGGAATATTTGAGGAAGGATTTCTACAGTCGGATTCATAGAAGAATAATTCCAAAACAATACACCCAAAGAAGCCAATACAGCAATACCGCCAATCGCTTTTCCACGGCCGGTTTTTGACTGGAAAAGGGAGAATGCACCATAAACAGCGATAACAAGAAGAACCAGATTCCACACATCGAACCCAATACGGTCAAGCCCTGTCACGGATTGAGTAGTATAATCGCGTGCAAAGAATGTCATTGTCAAACCATTCTGATGGAATGCCATCCAGAAGAAGATAACCACAGAGAAGACAAGCAATAAAGCAACGATACGTTCCTTTGTCTGTGCCGGAGTAAGTTCCGGTTCGTTATTATTATTTACAGCCTTAGCCTGTTTAGAATTATAATCCGCATGTTTAAACATAGGACGGCAGCATACGTAGATTGCCATTGAAATAATCAAAGAAATACAAGCTACGGCAAAACCATAGTTATATGCTTCTGACAGCTTCTCTATATAAGAACTACAGAATGCGGCTGTATCACCGGCAAAACCCTGGGCAGCCTGCAAGCCGCTAAGAGCAACATTTCCTTCGGGAGTAATAGTTCCATCAAGGAATTGATGCGCCAAAGAAGGTATTTGAGCGTTGTAAGTAAATCCTGCACCACCTAAGATATAGTTGGTAACCTTAGTTGCAGCTGTCGGAGCAAATAACGCACCTACATTGATTGCCATATAGAATAAGCTGAAAGCGGTGTCACGCTTTGAACTATATTCCGGAGAATCATAAAGGTTACCCACCATTACCTGCAAATTACCTTTAAATAGTCCGGTTCCGCAAGCAATCAAAAACAGTGAACCAAACATCATCATCTTACCGGTGAGGTCTGCTGCAGTAGGAATCGCTAAAAGCAGATAACCAATAAACATGACAATGATACCTGTCGTCACCATCTTACCATAACCGCACTTGTCAGCCAAAATACCACCAACAAGAGGCATAAAGTAAACTGCTGCCAAGAATGAACCAAAAATTGTAGAAGTTTCTGCTGCCGTGTAACCAAATTTCGCTTGTAAGAAAAGTGTAAAGATAGCAAGCATCGTGTAGTAGCCAAAACGTTCGCCCGTGTTAGCCAAGGCTAAAGCGTATAGCCCTTTCGGTTGTCCTTCAAACATATAAACAAGAATATTAGATTAATAAAATTGATATTTTCTGCAAATATATACTTTTTTTAATTCACTCAAAGAATATGCAGGCATATTTACTCTATAAATAACAGGATTTAGTCCTCAAATAAACGACAAATTTCCGCTCTCGACTCACGAATCAAATCTCCCGGAGCTAATTTTATCTGAAGTCCCCTCACACCCGCACTTACATAAATATACGGAAATTGCAGGCAAGTCTCATGGATATAAGTAGGAAAATGCTTCTTCATGCCGATAGGAGAACAACCACCCCGGATATATCCGGTAAGTGGTAGAAGTTCTTTCACAGGTATCAAGTCACACTTTTTATTGCCGGAAGCCTTTGCTGCCCATTTCAAGTCAACTTCGTGTTCGCCCGGAATGACGCAAACAAAATATCCGCTTTTATCGCCATGCAAAACGAGCGTTTTGAATACTTGCTCTATGTTCTCACCTAAGTTAGCTGCCACATGGATAGCACTCAAGTCGTTCTCATCTACCTCATAGGGAATCAGTTCATAGGCTATCTTAGCTTTATCTAACAGCCGTGCGGCATTTGTTTTATTGATTTTCATTTTCGTTATATTTATACTTTCTATATCTGACAAATAAAGAATTAGCAGGAGACAAAATCCTCTATGACTTTTATTAAGAATAGTTGACTTTATTAGGGGAACGCTATGCTTCCAATTAGAGCCCCAATTCTTCGCGAAGAAACTTAGGTGTATATCCCTTATGGCTCTTCGCAACCTCTTCCGGTGTTCCGTAACTAAGGAGTTCTCCCCCGCCCTTACCACCCTCAGGGCCCATATCAATAATATAATCCGCCATTTTAATCACATCCAGATTGTGTTCGATGACGACAACCGTATTCCCTTTATCCACAAGCTTATTCAGTACTCCCATCAGTACGCGGATATCTTCAAAATGAAGTCCGGTAGTCGGTTCATCAAGGATGTAAAGGGTCTTGCCTGTATCTCTTTTCGACAGTTCCGTTGCCAGTTTCACACGTTGGCTCTCCCCCCCGGAAAGTGTGGTAGAAGATTGTCCCAACTTGATATATCCCAGTCCGACATCCTGCAATACTTTTATCTTATTCAAGATTTGCGGAACGTTTTCAAAGAATTCTACGGCACGGTTGATAGTCATATCAAGTACATCGGCAATCGATTTTCCTTTGAAACGTACTTCCAGTGTTTCCCGGTTATAACGTTTGCCGTGACAGACTTCACAAGGCACATAGACATCAGGAAGGAAATTCATTTCAATTGTCTTATAACCATTTCCCGTACAAGCTTCACAACGTCCGCCTGAAACATTAAAGGAGAAGCGTCCCGGTTTGTAACCGCGAATCTTAGCCTCCGGAAGACCAACAAACAGATTACGGATATCAGAGAACACACCGGTATAGGTAGCAGGATTGGAGCGTGGCGTACGTCCTAAAGGTGATTGATCGACATTCACTACCTTATCAATGTTTTCCAATCCTTCAATCGAATCGTATTCCAAAGGCTCCTGCAAAGAGCGATAGAACTTCTGCGACAGAATCGGTTGCAGAGTTTCATTAATCAAGGTAGACTTTCCGCTTCCCGACACTCCCGTTACACAAATCAGTTTTCCTAACGGGAATTCGACAGTAACATCCTTCAGGTTATTACCTTTCGCCCCTTTCAACCAGATAGATTTTCCGTTTCCTTCTCTACGCTTGGCAGGAATTTCAATTTTCATCTTCCCGTTCAGGTATTGCGAAGTCATCGTATCCGTCTTCAGCATCTCTTGGGGAGTTCCTGCAAAAACGACCTCTCCACCCAGGCGACCGGCTTTCGGTCCCATATCGATGACATAGTCGGCAGCCAGCATCATATCCTTATCATGTTCCACCACAATCACGGAGTTTCCCATGTCACGGAGTTCTTTCAAAGAGTTGATAAGACGTAAATTATCACGCTGATGCAAACCGATACTCGGCTCGTCGAGAATATAAAGCACATTCACCAATTGAGAACCAATCTGTGTAGCCAAACGGATACGCTGGCTCTCCCCGCCGGAAAGGCTGACAGAACTACGGTTCAACGCCAGATAATCCAAACCGACATCCAGCAGGAACTTCAAACGCGTACGAATCTCTTTCAGAATCTCTACGGAGATTTTCTTCTGTTTGTCGGAAAGGAATTCATCTACCTTCATCAACCAGTCATACAGCTCGTTGATGTCCATGTTTGCCAATTCATTGATATTTTTATCGTGGATGCGGAAATGCAGAGCTTCCTTATTCAAGCGGGCCCCTTTACATTCGGGACAAACAGTAGTTTTAGCAAATTGTTCCGCCCATTTCTGCGCTGTCGCAGAAGCATCTTTCTCCTGCAACATCTGAATATACTTCACCACTCCTTCATAGGTAACAAAGTAATCGGATGAAGTGCCGATCAGCGAACTCTTGATTTTAATCCGTTCGTCAGAGCCATACAACACTTCATCAATCGCATCGTCGGGCAATTCCTTCACCGGTGTTTTCAACGTTACATCGTACTTCTCAAGCAAAGCACCGATTTGCCAGAAAATCATCGCATTCTTATATTTTCCCAAAGGTGCTATGGCGCCTTCATATATGGAAAGCTCACGTTCGGGAATTACCTTATCCACGTCAATCTGATTGACTACCCCCAATCCTTTACATTTCGGACACGCTCCTTGCGGAGAGTTGAACGAGAAATTATGCGGAGCCGGTTCACGATAAGACAGTCCGGTGACCGGACACATAAGGCGCTTACTATAATGACGGATACTTTCGGATTGGGCATCCAGAATCATCATCAAGCCGTCTCCCTGTCGCATGGTAGTTGCCACACTCTGTTTCAAGCGCCGGTCGTCCTTTTCCGTTACCACTAATTTATCAATAACGACTTCGACGTCATGATTTTTATATCTGTCAAGTTTCATACCATGCGTTATTTCACGCACTTCACCATCCACCCGTACATACAAGTATCCTTTTTTGCGTACCTGCTCAAACAGTTCCCTGTAATGTCCCTTACGACCACGAACCATAGGAGCAAGCAGATATATTTTCTTTCCTTTATAATCTTTCAGGATTAAATCCAGAATCTGTTCCTCGGTATATTTCACCATCTCCTCGCCGGACAAGTACGAATAAGCTACTCCCGCACGGGCATAGAGCAAACGCAGATAATCGTATATCTCAGTCGTTGTCCCTACGGTAGAACGGGGATTTTTATTCGTTGTTTTCTGTTCAATGGAGATAACCGGACTCAAGCCTGTTATTTTATCGACATCCGGACGTTCAAGGTTGCCCAGGAAATTGCGGGCATAGGCTGAAAAAGTTTCGATATAGCGGCGCTGTCCCTCGGCAAAAATCGTATCGAAGGCTAGAGAAGATTTTCCACTACCACTCAGTCCGGTAATGACCGTCAGACTATTGCGGGGGATTTCGGCATCAATATCCTTCAAGTTGTGCACGCGCGCACCGTACACATTAATATATTCTGTTTCCTGCATATTCATATCCTTCATAAATGCTGCAAAATTAATGTTTCCGCCCGAAATATGCTCCTAAAAAAGCACAATATTATTTTCTTAACTCAAATCTTATGAAGATATAGGGCATTATTCGTACCTTTGTTCCTTGATTTCAAGAACCAATAGTTATAATTTGATGAAACCGATAAACCGAATATTCTTATTTCTGCTTTTTATAAGCGTTTCATACGCCGTCAGCTATGCACAGGAGAACCAATCCTATTTCTTGCATACCATCGAAAAAGGGCAAAGTTTATACTCTATTTCCAAGATGTACAATGTCACGACATCGGATATTGTCCGTTTGAACCCCGGTTGCAACGAGAAAATCTACGCCGGACAAACAATTAAGATTCCCAAAGGAAAAGAAAGCCCCAAAGGAGAAACATTCCATACGATTCAAGCCGGAGAGACTTTATACAAACTTACAACCATGTATAATGTATCCGCCAAAGATATTTGCGAAGCCAATCCCGGTCTGAGTGCCGAGAACTTCCGTATCGGACAGGTTATCCTGATTCCGCAGAAAAAAGAGGAAAAGGCCGTCACTACTCAGACACCCGCCGAACCGAACAGCAATATCCAAGGTCCGGTAGTTCCCAGATGCAAGGATATGCATAAGGTGAAACGCAAAGAAACGATTTTCAGTGTGAGCCGCGAATACGGAATCAGCGAACAGGAGCTGATTGCCGCCAATCCCGAATTGAAAAAGGGAATGAAAAAGGGACAATTCCTTTGTATCCCCTACCCGGCAGCAACGACCGTGCAGCCTACCCCAAAAGAAGACCCTTATGCTATTCCACCGAGCAACAGCGAGCTTTTCAGTAAGAGCAAAGAGGCTCCTAAAGAGATGTCTACCATTAAAGCAGCATTAATACTGCCTTTCCAGGAAGACAAACGTATGGTAGAATATTACGAAGGCTTCCTGATGGCAATAGACAGTTTGAAACGTACGGGTACTTCGCTCGACTTATATGTATATGACAGCGGTAAAGAGGTTTCTACCTTAAATACGATTCTTGCCAAGAACGAAATGAAGAATATGGACGTCATTTTCGGTCCGATGCATCAGAATCAAATTAAACCGTTATCCGATTTTGCGGAAAAGAATGATATCCGCCTGGTCATTCCTTTCTCTCAAAAAGGTGAAGAGGTATTCAGCAATCCTTCGGTTTATCAGATCAATACTCCACAATCTTATTTGTATTCGGAAGTTTATGAGCACTTCACCCGTCAATTTCCTAATGCCCACGTTATCTTTATCGAACCGGCAATTGCCGACAAGGAAAAAGCGGAGTTTATTAGCGGTTTGAAGCAAGAATTGAAAAACAAAGGCATTTCAATGCAGACAGTCAGCGAAAATGCGACAAAAGAAACATTGAAAACAACGTTACGCAATGGAAAAGAGAATATCTTTATTCCGAAATCAGGCAAAAACATGCTGTTAATTAAGGCGTTGCCACAGTTAACATTGTTAGTAAGAGAGAATCCTGAACAAAATATTCATTTGTTCGGTTATCCTGAATGGCAAACTTACACTAAAGATTATCTGGAGAATTTCTTTGAACTGGATGTATATTTCTATTCTTCGTTCTATACGAATACGTTATTCCCAGCAGCAATACAATTCACCAATAACTATCACAAATGGTATAGTAAAGACTTGACAAGCAAATGGCCCAACTATGCAATGCTCGGATTTGACACCGGCTTCTTCTTCCTGAAAGGATTGTCACGTTATGGCTCAGAGCTTGAAAACAACCTCGCTAAAATGAATCTGACTCCCATCCAGACCGGATTTAGATTCCAGCGTGTGAACAACTGGGGCGGATTTATCAACAAGAAGGTGTTCTTCATACGTTTCACTAAGAATTTTGAATTGGTAAAACTAGACTTCGAATAATACGAAAATGATAAGGATAAAACCATTTTTGATCGCAACGCTCCTGCTTACAGGTATCACTCTTCCTGCTATTGCCCAAATCGGGGAAGTACGAAGCAATTTGTCTGTGGGCATCAATGGCGGCGTTAATCTGAATAGTGCTTCTTTCACCCCCACCATCAAACAAAACAGCCTGATGGGGATTACCGGTGGATTGACGGCACGTTATATTTCCGAGAAGTATTTTGCCATGATTTGCGGCGCACAGGTCGAACTGAATGTCTCACAACGAGGATGGGATCAGTTATTCGAAATACCAGGAGAAAACGGAGAACCTGTAAAGGACCCAAGTCAAATTTATACTCGTAAAATGACTTATATCGATATCCCCTTCCTTGCGCATCTTGCCTTCGGACGAGACAGAGGATTACAATTCTTCATCCATGCAGGTCCTCAAATCGGTTTCTTAATCGGTGAATCCGAGAAAATAGAAGGAGTAGACATGAACAAACTGTCAAATACCCAAAAAGCACTATATGGCGTCAAGATTCAAAACAAATTCGATTACGGAATTGCCGGTGGCGGTGGTGTGGAACTCAGGACAAAGAAGGCCGGCAGCTTCATTGTAGAAGGACGCTACTACTTTGCTCTATCCGATTTTTATAGTACTACGAAGAAAGATTATTTTGCACGTGCGGCCCATGGGACAATTACCATAAAACTCACATACTTATTTGATTTGAAAAAATAAAGCATCGCTTTAGAGACCCAAAAGCACCGCTTTAGAGTAGCTAAAGCGGTGCTTTTTGTATCAGATATGGATGCTCAAATTATCTCAATCTATCTGCTGCCTTCACCATTACTTCATCCCGTCCGATAGCACGAACAGCCAAAATATTCAGGATAATAGAAACAAGCGGCAGACACAGCGCCCAACCAATACGGAACATATTCGCGTCATTTTTCAATGCAAAATAAAAAGCAATGAAAGCGATGTAATACCCTACCAACAGCAGGCTATTGAAGATTGTCATACGAATCTGCAACATACGGTTCTTAAACAAGAAGATAGTAGCAGCAGCCACCAAGGTGCTGAACATTAAAATGCCAAACAATCCCCATGTAGACTGGAAAGCGTCATTTACGCCCATTCCTAAAGCCTTGAAGGGATGCTCTCCCATCGTATCAATAAAGTAGCCCATCGGCAGACACATCGCCGTAATCAGCAATCCTGCAACAATCAGTAAATAAACTGTTTGAATCCGTTGAATCATAATTTTTCTAATAGCAGTTAAGTTAAACAATAATAGCCAAGCAATAAGGAGCAAGGATTAGTATCCCACTTACTACTTGACTATCAATTCTTTCGTCAGAAAATAGATTACTGAAGTTTTTCTTTCTCCTTAGCAGGATTTCTATAATATATTTTCCCTTCGACGTATTCTTGCGTAGCAATCAAATCCGGTTTCGGCAATTTCTCATAGTAGCGAGAAATTTCGATTTGCTCTCTATTTTCAAATACTTCTTCCATATTATCTGTATAAGAAGCAAACTCAGCCAACTTTTTGGATAAGTCGTTTTTGATTTCCACACTGATCTGATTAGCACGCTTACCAATAATGGCAACAGTTTCATAAACATTCCCTGTATCAGAACAGAGTTCCATCATGTCACGGGTTACCGTTGTAGTAGGAGCATTCGTTTTTTTGTAGTCCATAAATCTATTTAAATTTAGTCTTTAATTACTTTCTGTGATTCATTGAATATTTTTTCAGCCTCTTTCAAGTATTTGCTTTCAGGAAATTCATTCTTAAAGGCATAATATTCATCAATAGTTTCACGATAACGGTCCATCTTTTTGTCTTCCACACTATAAATAGCCATTTCGTGTTTTGCACGCAGAATCAAAATGGAAAGTTCTTCGCGATAATCGGTATAAGGATAATCCTTCAGAGCATTCTGAGCAGTGATAACACAAGACTCATAGTTGTTACCCATATAATTACCCAAATTATAATATAATCTGGCCGAATAAAGCTCTTTCAGCACCAACTTATCCTGCAAAGCAAAAATCATATCCTGTGCTTCCTGCTTCTTTGTGCTGTTCGGGAAATATTCCATGAACATCTGCAACTGCTGGATAGCCTGATAAGTACTTGACTGATCCAAGCGTGGCTCCGGCGTATCCAGGAATAATGCCTTACCTGCATGGAAACGCGCCAGTTCGGTAAAAGTACCACGGGGATATGTATTGAAATAGGTAATAAATGTTTGGGCAGCTGTCTGATAATCTTTCTGATTATAGTAGCTCATTCCCAACATATACAAGGACTCTTCCGCCTTGTCCGTACCTTTAAGAATAGTGATTAACTCATTCAACAAAGTAGCCGAACGGTTATATTGTCCTTTCGCAAAATAGTTTTTGGCGGCTTCGTACTTGTATTCGTAATTGGTGCTTTTCAGCAATTTATTATACTCTCCACATGAAGTAAGAGTAGCTGCTGCAAGCAAAGTTATAATGATATTTTTCTTCATCCTATTTAAAAATAATGCGCAAAGTTACTGATTCGCCGGGAATTTAGCAATTAATCTATGTTTTTTAATACATAAAAGGCGTTAAACATCGACAAAAGGGGGAGAAAATGACATCGAACCATAAACGATATGCGGTGAATGAACCGCACTATTAACTGAAAGTACAGCCCATCCACCGCATCTTGTTTATGGTTCATTATTACTGTCTACATTTCAACCTTGACATTTACAGTTTATACAGGTCGCTCGCTGCCAGCAAATCGACCTTCTTTTCTTTCAACACTTCAATACATTTATCCAGATTGCTGGGACGAATCACCACATTAGCGATATTGTTATTGGCAAACGAATACATATATTCGATAAATACCCCTTCGTCCGACAAGAATGCCAGCACCTTAGCCAAAGCCCCCGGCACGTTCGGACAGCTAATGCCGACCACATCAGTCACATTCACCGCAAAATGCTTATCTTTCAAAGCTTTATATGCTCTATCCGGGTCGGATACTATTCCACGCAAAATGCCAAAATCTGCATTTTCAGCGATGCACAAGGCTGAAAGATTGACATTCTCTTTCGCCAGCACTTCAGTCACTTCCGTCAAACGGCCTGACTTGTTTTCCAAAAAGATAGAAAGTTGTTTTGCTACCATGCTCGTAAAGTATTATATTGTAAGTTGAGGTATTATATTTTTCTGTTATCAATCACTCGTCTCGCTTTGCCTACACTACGCTCAATGCTGCGCGGCTCTACCAGTTTCACGTTAACCCCCAATCCGATTACACTTTGCAGACGTCCTGCCAGTTTTTTCTTCAAGGCCAGCATTTTGTTAATCTCGTCCGAATAGAATTCAGAGCGTACTTCTACCTGAAGCTCCATCGTATCGGTATTGTTTTCACGACCTACTATCAACAGGTAGTGAGGTTCAAATTCCGCCATTTCGAGAATAACGGACTCGATTTGCGTCGGGAACACGTTTACACCACGGATAATCAGCATATCGTCACTACGTCCCAGAATGCGGTCCATGCGCACCAGCGTACGTCCACAAGAACATTTATCGTAATGCAAAGCAGTCAAGTCGCGCGTACGATAACGAAGCAACGGCATACCCTCCTTAGTCAGATGGGTAAATACCAATTCGCCTGTTTGTCCGGATTCCACCGGTTGCAAAGTATTCGGATCAATAATTTCGGGGAAGTAATGGTCTTCATTCAAATGCGTACCATGCTGGCATTCACACTCATACCCCACACCCGGCCCGGCTATTTCACTCAAACCATAAATATCATAAGCCTTGATGCCCAGCTTTTCCTCAATCTCATGACGCATATTTTCAGTCCAAGGTTCCGCACCGAAAGCCCCCATCTTCAGCTTAAATTCTTCGCGCGGCAAGCCGGAATCTTTGATAGCATCCGCCAGATAAAGTGCATAAGAAGGCGTGCTACAAAGTACTGTCGAGCCAAAATCATGCATCAAAGTTATCTGTTTCTCCGTGTTACCACTCGACATCGGAATAACGGAAGCCCCAATATTTTCAGCTCCGGCATGCGCACCCAGCCCACCTGTGAAAAGCCCGTATCCATAAGAAACCTGGAATATGTCAGAGCGGCTTGCCCCATAGGCAGTAAAAGCCCGTGAGATACATTCCGCCCACGAAGACAAGTCCTTACGGGTATACCCAACCACTGTCGGCTTTCCGGTAGTACCGGAAGATGCATGGATACGTACAATCTGGCTCATCGGCACGGCACAAAGTCCGAAGGGATAATTATCTCTTAAATCATGTTTCGTGGTAAACGGCAGTTTTACAATATCATCAATACTATTGATATCGTCGGGAGTAATCCCCATTTCCTGCATCTTCTTCCGATAGAAGGGCGTGTTGTGATAAACGTAATCTACAATTTTCCTGAGTCGTATGCTTTGAATCTTGCGAAGACTTTCGCGGTCCATACACTCAATGCTCTCATTCCAAATCATGTGTTTCCGGTATTACTAGTTGTATGAATCTGTTGTTTGATATTAATATGTTGCAAAGTAAAGGATTTATTTGAAAAAATGATTTGTAATCTCGATTATTTTACCGAATATTGCTCCACTTTTTAGGATTAACTATGAATTTTGAACTAACATCAGCTTACAAGCCTACGGGAGACCAACCGGAAGCTATCGCACAACTGACAGAGGGAATTCTTCAGGGAGTTCCCGCACAGACTTTATTGGGAGTCACCGGTTCGGGAAAAACATTTACCATCGCCAACGTAATTGCCAATATCAACAAACCGACGTTGATTTTGAGTCATAACAAAACGCTGGCTGCCCAGCTATATGGCGAATTTAAAGGATTCTTCCCCAACAATGCGGTAGAGTATTACGTTTCTTATTATGATTATTACCAGCCGGAAGCCTATTTGCCAAGCAGTGATACATATATAGAAAAAGACTTGATGATTAATGACGAAATCGACAAACTTCGTCTTGCCGCCACTTCCGCCCTACTCTCCGGAAGAAAAGATGTGGTAGTGGTTTCTTCCGTTTCCTGTATTTATGGTATGGGAAACCCTTCGGATTTCTATAAGAATGTGATTGATATAGAACGGGGCCGCATGATGGACCGCAACGTATTTCTTCGCCGTCTGGTGGACAGCCTGTATGTGCGTAACGATATCGACCTCAACCGTGGCAATTTCCGCGTGAAAGGTGATACGGTAGATATTTATCTGGCTTACACGGACAACCTGCTTCGCGTCACCTTCTGGGGAGATGAAATTGATGGCATAGAAGAGGTCGATCCCATTACAGGTGTCACCGTCGCTCCATTCGATGCTTATAAGATTTATCCGGCCAATTTGTTTATGACCACCAAGGAAGCCACTCTCCGCGCCATTCACGAAATAGAGGATGATTTGACCAAACAAGTGGCTTTCTTTGAGTCTATCGGCAAGGAATATGAAGCAAAACGACTCTATGAGCGGGTCACTTACGATATGGAAATGATTCGGGAACTCGGCCATTGTTCCGGCATTGAAAATTATTCCCGTTATTTCGACGGTCGTGCTGCCGGCACCCGCCCCTACTGCCTGCTGGACTTCTTCCCCGAGGATTTTCTCATCGTTATTGATGAAAGTCATGTAAGCGTACCGCAAATCCGCGCCATGTACGGGGGAGACCGTGCACGTAAAGTGAATCTTGTGGAATACGGGTTCCGCCTGCCTGCCGCTATGGATAACCGTCCGCTGAAATTTGAAGAGTTTCAGGAGATGGCCAAACAAGTGGTTTACGTCAGTGCAACACCGGCTGATTATGAATTAATTCAATCCGAAGGTATTGTTGTGGAACAGGTAATCCGTCCTACCGGTTTATTAGACCCGATTATTGAAGTTCGTCCGAGCCTAAATCAGATTGACGACTTGATGGAAGAAATTCAACTGCGGATAGAAAGGGAAGAACGTGTACTTGTCACTACACTGACCAAACGAATGGCGGAAGAATTGACGGAATACCTTCTTAATAATAACGTAAGGTGTAATTATATCCATAGTGATGTCGATACGCTCGAACGTGTCAAAATCATGGATGATCTCCGGCAAGGAATTTACGATGTACTAATCGGAGTGAATCTGCTTCGTGAAGGGTTGGACCTTCCCGAAGTATCTCTTGTAGCTATCCTCGACGCAGACAAAGAAGGATTCCTTCGCTCCCACCGTTCTTTGACACAGACCGCGGGACGTGCCGCGCGTAATGTGAATGGAAAAGTTATCATGTATGCCGACAAAATGACGGACAGCATGAAGTTGACCATTGACGAGACTAACCGCCGTCGTGAAAAACAGTTGGCATATAATGAAGCAAACGGGATTACTCCACAGCAAATCAAGAAGGCTAGAAATCTGACCTTATTCGGCAATGCAAACTCCGAAGCAAATGAATTATTGAAGGATAAACATGCTTATATCGAACCTGCCACGCCAAATATCGCGGCCGATCCGGTAATACAGTATATGAGCAAACCGCAAATGGAAAAGAGCATCGAGCGTACCCGCAAACTTATGCAGGAAGCCGCCAAGAAATTGGAATTCATTGAAGCTGCCCAATATCGTGACGAATTACTGAAACTGGAAGATTTAATGAAAGAAAAATGGGGATAAGCTTTTTCATTCTCCATCTACTACGAAAGATGGAGAATCTTAACAAATCTATAATACAGGAATCAAACATTTAACTAGTGTTATAAAAACACGAATCATTCACTGATAATTTGCAAATATCACGAAAGTCCGTATCTTTGCACTGTGTTTTTCATAGTATTAGATTTAAGGTTAACAAAGGTTGGAGCAAGGCGTTGCTCCTTTTTTTATGCCCGTACTTATCCTGTCTTTCTTATTTCGAATACACCACAAAAAACAGTGACGCTATCCGAGTGGGATACCGTCACTATCATAGCCACATACCGTCACTATGCCGACCGGATAGTGACGCCATTTTTATCCACTATTTTCTAGTACGAAAGTTTACTTATTTACGACCGTCGCACGCATCAAAATCTGCCAACATTCCTCAAAGCGCTTTCTCTATCGCAGCTTTAATCAACGGTTCCATAATATCATATCCTTCACCTGTCGGATGAACTCCATCTTTTGTATATTGAGGATTCAAAGCTTGATTATCACCGGCCACCATTGCCTTATAATAATTTACGAACGGAATTTTATTAGCCTTAGCATAAGCCTCTATACGGGCATTCAAGGCTTGAATCTTCTGTGGAGCATCTTTTATCTCCATTCTCCATTTAAAAGCCGCAGCAGGAAGTATGGAAGTCAATATCACCTTTATCTTATTTGCCTTAGCCAGTTCGACCATAGAAACGATATTGCCAAAAGTATAATCTTCATTGTAAGGATTCGTATTTTCCGCCACATCATTGGTTCCGGCATTAATGACTACCAAAGCCGGAGAAAGATTTATCACATCTTCACGGAAGCGCAGCAAGAACTGATAGGAAGTCTGCCCACTAATACCACGACCGATATATCCGTTCGTCTTAAAAAACTCCGGATGAGTCCGCACCCACCCCTCGGTAATAGAGTTTCCCATAAACACAACCCTTTTCTCTTTTTTCGCCGGTGTGGGCAACGCTACATTTTCTTTTGCATAGCGAGCCAAGTTTGCAAAATCTTTTTTCTGAGCAAAAGTCTCTCCTATTGAGAAACTCAAACAAATAACAGCCAATAATGCCCACTGGCCTATCCTTTTTCCTTTCATCTTTATATTTTTAAGTATTAGTGAAATATTAATCACACGCAAAGATAAAGAATTCTCATATATCTTGTTACTCAATCAGCAAATAAGCGTTAACATCAACCCCTAGTTTCTTAATCTATGTTATATAACATATTGTTTTTCTTGGATTATTTGCTATTGTCGCAAAAGTCCGTACCTTTGCAATGTGTTTTTCATAGTATTAGATTTAAGGTTAACAAAGGTTGGAGCAAGGCGTTGCTCCTTTTTTTATGTCCATACGTTTGGAATCCTAAAAAAGAATGGTACTTTTGTAAACAAAAAACCAAAAAACAACAGCCCCATTTCTTAGGAGAAAAAATTATAATTGGAAAATAAGAATAATTTATGGAACAACAGCCTCAACTCAACGACCACAACAAACAGGAGTACCCGCCCATGCATACAGCGGAGCATTTATTAAATGCTACTATGGTAAAAACTTTCGGTTGCCCACGCTCTCGAAACGCCCACATAGAAAGAAAAAAAAGTAAATGTGACTATATACTTTCCTCTTGTCCGACAGCAGAGCAGATACAATCTATTGAAAATAAAGTGAACGAAGTCATCAGTCAGAATCTGCCGGTGACTGTTGAGTTTATGACACATGAGCAGGCTAAAGACATTGTAGACTTAAGTAAACTACCTGCCGATGCCAGCGAAACACTTCGCATCATTCGCATTGGAGATTATGATGTCTGTGCCTGCATCGGTTCGCATGTATCCAATACTTCTGAAGTAGGAAATCTCAAAATCACCAGCTATGATTATGACGAAGAACGACAAACGTTGCGATTAAGATTCAAGCTCCTCTGAGCCCAATAGTCCTTACCCATTTGCCATCTCTGCCCTTTCATAGAGTCCGGCCATAAAAAGAAAAACGAAATAAACGGAAAAATGGAATAAACCAATATGATAAAACTTGGTTTACTCCATTTTCCAAAAAAATATCCCCCAATTATTTAGAGAATTCTTTAATTCTCTGCTCCTCATCCAGTTTGCAAATCAACAACGTATTATCTTTCTCGGCAATGATATATCCGTCCAGTCCTTGCACCACCACCCGCTTTTCTTCGCTGGCGTGCACAATACAGTTCTTACTGTCATACAGGCGAATATCCGTTCCTACCGTAGCATTCCCCGATTTATCCTGTGGCAAGAGTCCGCGCAGAGCTCCCCAAGTGCCCAAATCCGACCAACCGAATGAAGCAGGCAGTACATAGATTTCCTGCGCTTTCTCCATCACTGCGTAGTCAATAGAAATGCTTTCGCAAGTCGGAAACAGCTTCTTTATCGTTTCGCCTTCTTTCTCCGTGTAGAAGTCCGGGAAGATACGATCGAAAATCTGTGCAATACCCGGAGCATATACACGCATCACTGAGGTTATGGTACGTACATTCCACACAAAGATTCCGGCATTCCAGAAATAATCTCCTTCTGCCAAGTACCTCTCAGCAGTTTCTTTATCCGGTTTTTCTTTGAATGCATCTACCGTAAAAATCTCCTTATCCGTCATTATCCGATCTCCGGAAGCAATATATCCATATCCTGTTTCCGGACGAGTCGGTCTGATACCTAAGGTAACAATAGCACTGCTATCATTCGTAAAACGAAGCGCCTTCTCTACTACCCGGCGGAATTCCCCCGTATCAATAACCAATGCATCCGAAGGAGTTACCACGATATTTGCATTCGGATGTTTCTTTTTAATCTTCCAGCAAGCATAAGCTATACAAGGCGCAGTATTCCGCGCACAAGGCTCTGCCAGAATATTACTCTCCGGTATCTCGGGCAACTGCTCCCGAACAATATCTATATATTTCCCGGAAGTAACCACCCACATATTTTCCTTTGGGCAAACACCGTCAAAACGATCGGCAGTCAACTGAATCAGCGACCGCCCACATCCCATTACATCAATAAACTGTTTCGGACATTCCGGTGTGCTCATCGGCCAAAAACGGCTGCCAATGCCACCGGCCATTATTACGACATGATTATCCATACCTAATTATTCTTCTGTTTTTTTAATAATTGCGCAAGTTACTCCAAAATGTCCAATTTTACAAGAAAAACAGAAGAAACTAATTAAAACACTTGTAACACATGGTGCTTTATGTTTTTCTCTTATTCGTATTTCGTTTTCCACCTCTGCTTGTTATAAAAAAAATATATCAACGATCTTCACAGACAGTTGATATAAAGGAAATCACACCGGCGTTTACGCCGGTATGAGGGCGTAGTTCAGGAACATACCGCTGTACATTTCCCGACCTACAAAATGTAGGATTCTTCATGTGTATGTAGCATGAAGTTAGGGACCTACATGTTTCATCTCACTTTGTATAAAAGTATTAAAAGCACTTTATGTCATATGTCATATCGACCTGTATATATCAGAATACAGGCAGAGATATAATATCTATTTATTCAACGATTATTCTTTATCACCATGATTTTCTCCATAACCATAGCCATAACCGTAACGTTTACCATAGCCATAATATTTGCCATATTTACCATAGCCGTAATAATAGCCATATTTTCTCCTATTCAAATCCAAACCATTAATAGCGATACAAAGATTAGGCAACTTATTGTTTTCAGCAAGTTCATTAACAAGAGTAAGCTCAGCCTTACGGGTGTAATCTGCCCGACATACATATACAGATAAGTCAACAACATGTCCTATAAGCAAAGTATCTGTTACCATACCCACCGGCGCCGTATCCAATATCACATAATCAAAATTCGCCCTCAATGTTTCGATAGCTTTATCCAATCCGTCACGAGCCAATAACTCTGTCGGATTAGGCGGAACGGTTCCACCGGGAAGAATAAACAGATTCTTATTTATGTCGGAAGGTTGTACCAAGTCCATCAGATTCATAGTCGGATTAGTCAGGAACTGAGTAATACCATGCTCCTTCTTAGAAATATTGAATACTTTGTTCAACCCCGGTTTACGAATATCAAGCCCGACTATTACTACTTTTTTGCCTAGTAAAGATAGACTGATAGCCAAATTGGCGGATATAAAAGACTTTCCTTCACCACTAATGGTAGAAGTCACCAAAATTACATTCTTACCATTCTCAAGCATGAACTGAAGATTGGTACGAATATTTCGGAAAGTCTCGCTCATGAGATTGTTCTTATTCTCAAATACTGCAACTGAACCTGTCTTTTCATCCGCTAATGGAATATCGCCGACAACAGGAAGCAAAGTCAATTTTTCAACATCTGCACGCCCCTCTATCTTGAACTTAGTCAAACCTATCAGACAAATGATACCTACCGGAAGCCCCATTCCCAAGACTAAAGCAGCAAAATAAATCATCATCTTTTTAGGAGAAACCGGATTTTCGTCCGCCAATGCTTCATCAATTATCTTTGCATTATTAGCAGTAGCAGCCAAAGTTATAGCATTCTCTTCACGCTTTTGAAGCAACATCAAATAGAGTCCTGCCTTGATTTCTTGTTGACGGGCAATGCTGACAAACTGACGTTCTTGCGTAGGAGCATCATTAATACGACGAGAATAACGATTCGCTTCACGAGCTAAATCATCTTTTGTAATTTGCAATCCTTTCAATGTAGCATCCAATGTAGCTTGCACATTGCTGCGCATTGCCCGAATGCTAGTATCCAAATTCACGATGGTCGGATTATTCTCTGTCGATGTACGTAGCAAACGCTTTCTCTCAACCAACATCTGATTATATCGGTCAATTGCGCCAGCCGATGCTGCATCTTGGAGTCCAATATTACTAGGCAAAACCTCATATTCATTACCTTTCATATAGCGTTGCAGGTCCATCACCAAATTAATCTGAGTCTGATTCTCTACACGCTTCTTTTCATATTCCGCATTACCTGTCAAGGCAATCTGGGCTTCACTACTCAAATCCGTAATACCGGCACTACGTTTGAAATTCTCCAAATCCTGCTCCGTACTGCCCAGTTCCTTGGAAATAATACCGATACGCTCGTCTATAAATTCAGCAGTCTTCTGCGCCACTTCATTCTTATCATTGTTGGCATTGATATTGTACATCTCAAGCAACTTATTGATAAAGTCTTTTCCGCGTTGTGTATTTGAATTCTTTAGCGAAAGCACAGCCACCGAAGTAGTCTTTGAAGTAGGAGCTATTGACAAAGCTTCACTATATTTTTTTGCTACGGACATTGGACGATTTATAAAGGCTTTAATATGCCGTTCCCCCTCTTCTCCTTTCTGAAAATTCACTGCCAACGTATCTTTATTTTCAAAAAAAGCAACAGTGCCCTCATCTGTTGGGAATATAGCCGGTAACTTATCAAATCGCTTCTGATACTCTTTGTCTCCTACTGTTATCAAGACATCCATCATTCCATTTGTCAATAAGGTCATTCCCACCTCCATCGTTTCTGGAAGTTTTTCAGCCTCCTGTGGAGTCAGACTTGCCAGCACGGGAGAAGTACGATAAAGTTCTTTTTCAGGAAATGCATCTTCATCCTTATAAGTTACAAATAAACTCAACTGATTCACAACTTCACGAGCTAACGATTTAGACCGTAACACTTCTATTTCATTATCTATATTTTTGGATGATGACATAAAACCGTCAAGCCCCATTCTTTCAAGTTCGGAACTCATACTTTTTCCACCACCTTTTTCCTCATCTTTTATCAGAACAGTAGCAGAAATATTATAAACAGGAGTTGCTATATGCAAATATACCCATGCAAGAATTATGCAAGCTACTACCGAAACAACAAACCAAGGCCAATGAACCAGATAACGAAAAAGAATCTCTTGAATATTAATATACTCTTCATCCACTTCATTATACTTTTCCTTATTTTCTCCACTCATAATAGATTTATTATTTAAAAATTGTTACTAACAGACTCGCTAATGACACCAATATTGAAGTAGCTGAGAACCAAAGACTTGTACTGTTGCCAATATCAGAATTGCGAGCTTTCGCTTTATTAGGAGTTACATAGACTATATCATTTTGTTGTAACCAATAATAAGGAGATAGAATTGTCTCCGTTTTATTGAGATCAAGAGTTATAATCTGTTGTTTACCATGGGCGTCCTCACGAATCAACTTCACATTGTCACGGAGTCCGTAAACAGTCATATCGCCTGCCATAGCCAAGGCTTCCAATAGATTCACCTTCTCATTATTAATAGTAAATGTACCTGGACGGGTCACTTCACCGATTACTGATATTTTATAGTTTACCATGCGAACAGTAACAATCGGAGTCTCCTTAATGTATGGTTTCAATTTTTCCACAATCATTTGTTCCGCTTCCTTCTTTGTCAAGCCGCCTAACTTCAACTCGCCTAATACGGGAAAATCCACCGTCCCCTCATTACTTACTAAATATTGTTGCAAGACCGGCTGAGTAGTAGTTGTAATATTACTGGTAGCGACACTTATAGGACTTGCTACAGTCAAGTTAAACGGCATTGCTAATTCCGGACTTGTACATGACACCACAATTGTCAACAAATCTTTCGGCATAATTTTAGCATCATACATCACTTCTTGTTGTACCCCCTGACCGATCATCTCCGAATCCTGTAAATAGGGAACTTTTTTGTAGGACTGACAAGCTACCAACAAAAAGGGTAATACCAGTCCAATAAGCAATTGATTCTTCACTTTATTCATACGTTCTATTCTATCTAGTTGTTATTGTTATTATTTTCTCCCATCATTTCACAGAGATGATTCATCCTTCTCGAAAAATCAAAATGTTGCCGGCAAAACTGGCAACCATTTTCTCCCAACCGACGCAATGCATTCTTTTCCATGCCATATGCTTCCCGAATCAGTTTTGCTAGTTCCATTGCATTTCCGGCATTTGTAGAAAAGCCACATTGAGCCTCTTCAATTATACGCGCTCCCTCACCATTCATCATAGACACTATGGGCTTGGCAGCAGACATATATGCTTGGACTTTTGCAGGTACCGTTAAATTAAAAATCAGATTATCTTTTAGTGAAACAAGCATCACATCAGCTTTTTCAAAAAAAGAAGGCATCGCTTCCAATGGATGACGTCCAAGCCAATGTACAGTTTCTTGAAGCTCATTATCTTTAATAAACTGTTCCACCCAAGGACGCTTTCTACCATCGCCCACTAACAAAAAATGAATATCTTTTTCTTCTCTCAACAAACAGGCAGTTTCCATCAAATGATCAAAATCTTGAGCTTCTCCCATATTTCCAGCAAACATTACCCGAAATCCTTCTGGTAACAGAGGGAGAGGATATTCATTCTTATTCAACAAAACTTTGTCTGCCCAATTTGGAAAATAGACTAATTTATTTGTAAAATCTCCTTTCTCCAGAATGGATTGTTCAAAGCCCTTGGAACTTATTAATATCCGCGTAGAGTTCCGGTAAATCCATTTAGTAATCCCATTAAAGAAGCCTAATATATATTTATTATTAATGCCTCCCGCTGCTGACAAACTTTCCGGCCATAAGTCGAGTACCCAAAAATACAATGGTATCCCAACTAATTTTCTCACCAATACAGCAGGAATACCTACTGTTACTGGTGATGTTTCGTGTACCAGTATTATATCATATTTATGTCGTACAGATATAAATAGCGCACGTACTGAAGCTGAAAAAGCAAAACTAAAATAATTCAAAGCCAAACGTATAGCACCTCCTTTTCCACGAGGCACTACCGCTGAACGTATCACTTTCACTCCATTCAGCATTTCTACCCTTTTTGTAAAAAGGCCATATCCGTCAAAGAACTTCCCTAACGGATAATTGGGAATACCAGCCAACACTGTCACCTCATGCCCTCTACGGACAAGTTCGAATGCTACATCGTTGCACTTAAAATCTTCAGGATAAAAATGTTGAGAAATTAAAAGTATTTTCATCAGAACTTTCTCCAAACCATTTTATCAACCACGCCAGTATAACTTTGAATTAGTTTCACGACTTTTACAGAAACATTCTCCTCCACATAATTAGGGACAGGAATACCCAGTGCACCATCCATATTCATTGCTACAGCAACATCTACTGCTTGAAGCACTTGTTCAGTCGTAATACCTGCCAAAATAAAGTTTCCTTTATCCAATGCCTCCGGACGTTCCGTACTAGTACGGATACATACAGCAGGAATCGGATTACCTACGGAAAGAAAGAAACTACTTTCTTCCGGTAATGTACCAGAGTCCGAAACCACAGCAAATGCATTCATTTGAAGATTGTTATAATCATGGAAACCCAACGGTTGATGTTGGATTACACGACTATCAAACTTAAAACCTCGTTCTTCAATAAACTTCTTTGAACGAGGGTGACATGAATAAAGAATAGGCATATCATATTTTTCTGCCATTGCATTTACTGCATTCATCAGATTGAAGAAATTTTTTTCTGTATCAATATTTTCTTCACGGTGAGCCGAAAGAAGAATATATTTACCTTTTTCCAAATTCAAACGTTTCAGAATATCACTAGCCATAATTTGCTCCAAATTATTATGCAACACTTCCGCCATCGGAGAGCCTACTACATAAGTACGTTCACGAGGAGTACCGGCGGCATTCAAATAGCGGCGGGCATGTTCCGAATAACAAAGATTTACATCAGCCGTCACATCTACAATACGACGATTGGTTTCTTCAGGCAAACATTCATCAAAACAGCGATTTCCAGCCTCCATATGAAAAATAGGAATATGCAGGCGTTTTGCACCAATTACCGAAAGACATGAATTGGTATCGCCTAGCACTAGCACAGCATCCGGTTTTACTTCCACCATTAGTTGATAAGATTTGGCTATGATATTTCCAATAGTTTCACCCAAGTCTTTACCTACCGCATTCAAATAGTAATTGGGTTCACGTAAACCCAGATCATCAAAAAATACTTGATTAAGTGAATAATCATAATTTTGCCCTGTATGTACCAATATCTGATCAAAATATTGGTCACAGCGCTTTATTACGGCAGCCAACCGGATTATTTCCGGACGAGTACCTATAATGGTCATTAATTTTAATTTTGCCATACTTATTTAGAATTGACTAAAAACATGAATTTACAATGTCATCAGATTCTCCGGAGTCAATGGGGTATATGGACCTTCTTTCACCTCGAAAATCACTGTGCCACTCTCCAAGACTTCCAATGTATGCCATTGCCCGGCAGGAATCTGCACCCCATAGAACCCTCGTTTCGGATCTAATTCACACTCTTCTGTCAGTTGCTTATCATCATTATAAAACAAGACATTCATACGTCCGCGTACTACAATATAAGTCTCCGAAGTGTGTAGGTGACGATGTACGGGAAGCTCCGTTCCGGGTTCCAATGCATTGAACAAACGCTGAGCTTTCGAATCCAGACTATCATGCAAATTATAATTCATCCGCAAACGAGGACTCATCTTGGCTTGTTGTGTCACCTGATCCAATAAAGTATTATCTATTATCATTATAGTTTCTTCATTTATCTACTTATACTTCCTCAAAATAAGTATCAGGATTGTTCGGGTCAAAGTACTCATTACACCAAATAAAAGTCACCAAATCCGTTTCACCAGTATTTTCGATATTATGAGTAAAACCTGTGGGAATATCTATTACTTCGATTTTATCCCCCGAGACATGGTATTCTATAACTTCACTATCAGGTTGGCGCATATCACGGAAACGAATTACACCCTCACCACTGGCAACCACAAACTTTTCATTTTTTGTATGATGCCAGTGATTACCTTTCACGATGTGGGGCTTTGTTATATTCACCGAAAACTGTCCTCTGTCATTCGAACGAATGATTTCTGTAAAACTCCCCCGATGGTCAACATTCATCTTTAAGGGATAACTAAAGTTATCAATTGGCAAATAGGAAAGATAAGTGGAGTAAAGTTTTTTGGTAAAAGCATCACTCATATCAGGTACATTCAAATTCTTGCGACTTTCTTTGAAACTATAAAGTAGATCGACAATAGTACCTAATGTGGTAGTATGTACCACAGGAACCACACAATAATCACCCTCATGATGTTCTATTCCACTTAAAGCCGTAATAAGTTCATTCACTACATCATCCACATATACCAAATTCATCACTACATTCGGATCGTTGACTTGAATAGACAAATCATTGGCTATATTATAACAAAAAGTAGCTATTGCACTGTTATAATTTGGGCGACACCATTTACCAAATACATTCGGAAAACGATATACTAATACTTTTGCACCTGTTTCTTTTGCATAGTCAAACATCAACTGTTCACCTGCCCGTTTCGATTCTCCATAAGGATTGTCTAAAACAGCTTGCGTAGATGATGAAATCATCACAGGGCATTTATTACCATATTTTTTCAGAGTATTGAGTAATACAGAAGCAAAACCAAAGTTTCCCTCCATAAATTCAGACTGTTCTTTCGGACGATTGACTCCGGCAAGATTAAATACAAAATCGGCATTCTTGCAATAGACTTCCAATTCTGCAGGATCACTGTCGATATCGTATTCAAAAACTTTCAAATCTGCAGCAGGTATGGTATAATTCTTTGCTTTACCATTTTGGATATTGTGCAACTGGGATATTAAATTCCTTCCGACGAATCCCTTGGCACCGGTTACTAATATATTCATACTGTTTTTTATTAATACTCAACCTTTATATTAGAGATTATTTCAAGAAAGAAGAATTGTGAACAATATAAGTTGAGCTATAAGAATATTAAAGGATGTTTTATGAAAGACTTCTGATTAAAAATTTGCATGTTATTCGCTTCTGATTTCTTTAGCTTTCGCATGTTCTATCAAACCTAAATCTTCTTGAATAAAACGCAAACGCATCAACTGTTCCTTCATACCTTCCACATCAAGACGACGGGTATTATGGCTATGATAATCTTCAATCCGGGAAACATCTTCACTACCTTCTGTAAAAAACTTATCATAGTTCAAATCACGATTATCACAAGGAATACGATAATATTCACCCATATCTATCGCTTTCGCCATCTCCTCACGAGTAACAAGTGTCTCATACAATTTTTCCCCATGCCGAGTACCAATTACTCTCACCTCTGTTTCTCCATATTTTGGATCTACCTTTACGTAAATTTGTTTTAAGGCTTCAGCCAATGTAGAGAGTGTGGCAGCAGGAGCTTTCTGCACAAAAAGGTCACCATTGTGTCCGTGTGTAAAGGCATACACTACCAAATCCACAGCATCATCCAATGTCATCATAAAACGAGTCATATTGGGGTCAGTAATAGTGATTGGATTACCTTCCATCATCTGTTCTACCCATAAAGGAATTACTGAACCACGGCTTGCCATAACATTACCATAGCGAGTACAACAAATTGTAGTCTTTGCACCCTCTCCCAATTCACGTCCTTTAGAAATAGCCACTTTCTCCATTAATGCTTTTGAGATTCCCATTGCATTGATAGGATAAGCAGCTTTATCAGTGGAAAGTACCACCACATTCTTCACTCCATGTTCTATAGCGGAAAGCAACACATTTTCTGTTCCCAACACATTGGTATGTGTAGCTTCCATCGGAAAAAATTCACAACTAGGCACCTGTTTCAAAGCAGCGGCAGAAAATACATAATCTACTCCACGCATAGCTACATCGACAGATGTCTTATTACGCACATTACCGATATAAAACTTCACTTTGGGATTTTGCAAACGATGACGCATATCATCTTGCTTTTTCTCATCACGACTGAAAATACGGATTTCTTTAATATCCGAGTCTAAGAAACGTCTAAGTACAGCGTTACCAAATGAGCCTGTACCGCCTGTGATTAATAGGACTTTGTCTTTAAATACTGACATAATATCTAATTTTAATAAAGTGAATTTATAAGATCTACAATTTTACGTGCTTGTGATGCAGGATTTTTCTCTCTCAAAATAAATTCTCGAGCTTTATCCCCTTTTAGCTTCAATTCATAAGAATCCAATGATAATATCTCGTTCATCTTGTTTGTTAAACATTCAATACTTAAATCTTCTATTGAATAACAATATTGGTAATATTCCTCAGGGATACCTGGCAACTTATATAATAAAACAGGAACTCCTGAAGCAAGATATTCCATTGTCTTAGAGGGGAATGAGAATTTGGTGTATTCTTCTTCCGGCGTGCGAGGATTAACAAGCAAAGTTGATTCTTTTTGCAATTTTAACACCTCAATTCTAGGTAATTGCCCTTTGAATATTATTCTTTTATCTATACTTGTGCATTTTACTATTTCTTTTTCAGAATCACCAGCCCCACAAATTACCAATCGAGTATTTTGATTAGTGATATGCATGAAAGCTTCTACTAAATTCATTACGCCATAACGTTTAGCTAAAGTACCTGCATAAAAAATATATTGTAACGCATCTTTTGATGTTTTTTTATCAACCAAAACATCATCTTGACTATTATTAAAAATACCTTCAACAACAGTCCAAGATTTATTTCCAATTGGTAACATCTCAGTCATATATTTACTCAACAATACAAATCCATCAACATATGGATATAATGATTTTAAAAGAATAGCATCACATTTCTTGCTCATCCTATATATAATCGACTTATTGTCACTCATATAATCAGGAAGATCCGGAACTATGAGAATTATTTTAAGAGATTTGCACTTCCTCTTTGCATCTACGCAAGCTTTTAAAAAAGGAGAATGAATAGCATAAACCAACACAACTTTCTCCTCATCCATATAGTTCTCACACCATTTTATAAGGCTTCTCTTGGCAGCGACATATCGACTATATCCTTTGACTCCTGTTAAATTCAGAAATTTTACATTTTCGCCTTCTAAACATTTTCCATTCTGAGATACATAGCTAAACTTTCCTGTTGAAGAGGTTAACACTTTATATCTAAATGGAAAAGAGCCTATATAGGGGAGATTAATAACATGAATATCATCAAAAAATGTACTCAACCCTTCTAAAAAAGATTTTTGTAAAGCATCCGCTGCATATTGAATCACCCCTTTACTATTGCTAACAATCTCATCGTATTTATCACTAGGGAAACAACCCAAAAGTAATGACACTTTCATATATACAAAATTGGTTTAAATTATACTTTTCAAGATAAATACGCCAGACAATCACCTGACAGTATCCACTTCACATTAGATCTTTAGCATTTCATGAATTTTCTGAGATAAACTCTCCTGCTTCTTAATATGTAACATAGCCTTTATTATATTAATAAGGGTATTTTTTAATCTATCCTTAAAAGGAGCAATAATAATACTCTCTGTTTTTCTTTCAAAACCTTCATCTATCATCAAAGCCTTCGGATGTTTCAATGGAAATTCCAATTCTATAATAGGAACTTCGCAAAATCGACTCGTCATTTCTTTATCCATTGTATTTCCCCCATGAATAGATTCCATATCAGCACCTATATTTTTTATCAAATTATATTTAGGCGCAATACCAAACAAATTATTTGCACGAATGCAAAACGCCATCTGATAATCCCACGAAAAAATCCTTTTATTATTATCCACCTCATAAATAACCTGCTCCCACGCGGTTAGGTCTTGCTTATACAAAAGACTGTTAGTATATTCTTTCCTTACTTTCGATCGTATTGTTGAGTCACGAAACAGACTCATTTCACCATCATAAAAACGACAAAACTTACTCCTCCAAGATGCCCAGCCACAAGGAAGCATTAACTTTGTAAAAACATAGTCACTTCCATCTTCTGGTTCATATTTCTGCATATAATTTGTGCCACAAATCCAAAGGACACGAGCATCATTTTCATATTTATACAATAATTCCTCACAATATCTAAAGAATGACAATGCTGGAAAGTTATCATCCTCCAAGAAAATGGCATAGGGTTCTCTTTCAAACACCCATTTAGCTCCATTTGCTATATTATCATATACTCCACGATTCTCATTAGAGTAGTTTCTTTGAATTTCACAATTCCAAGTAATATGTTCCTCAACCATAGCCCTACAGCTATGTACAGCCAGTTCCTCATCCTTATTTCTTGCACCATCACCTATAAGATATATTTTTTTAGGTTTAATCTTAGCTATTTGGTCAATAATAACTGCTGATTTCTCTCCTCTCTTAAAAAGAAAAAGAGCCACGGGGATATTAAACTGTTCCATTTTTATATGTTTTACGTAATAGTCCTACAAATAATAATACAAGAAAAAAGCTATTGGAGAAAATAGTTTGAGATATTGACAAAATCAACAATAAGCATATAAATAATAATGCCACCGAAGTACTTCTATCATAACTAATAATCAATCTTTTAAGTGATTTAAATAGGATAAAATAGAAAAACAGTCCAATAGGAATGCCGTATTGAATAAATACAAAGAAAAATCCGCTAGCCAAAGTAGCTTCCTCTGTATCTACATAATCATTAATAGAAGCTCCACCTATTAAAGGTGCATCTTTAATCATCTCAAGTTGAGTTAATATTGCACTAAAGCGGCTTATATCATTTCCAACTTCTGCAGAAGAAAGCTGATTAGATATTTTTATCCCAACAAAATCTAAATCAGAGATAAAATTTAGAGATACAATAAATAATAATACTCCTACAAATTTTAGCCATAACCTATTCCTTGTAAAAACGTAAAGCATAAAAATAAAGGTAGCAGCAATATATCCTCCAGTAGATAAGGTTGTCAATAATGACAATCCTAACAGCAAATTAAAATAAGTTCTTTTTGAACGAAGAACAAACAGGTTGAAGAATAGTCCGACAGATAAAAAAACAGCATACATTCCAGGCTCCCAAAAAGGTCCACAATTTCTCATTAGACCAACAGAGTCCAACAAATTTCTAGTTTGAAAATTGTATATAAGAATATTGATTCCTCCCCCTCTTTGAACGGCACTTTCTACATTAAGAGACACACAATATGGTGCAACTTGATCCATTAGAAAATCCTTTAGCGCAGGAAATATAATACAAGCCAAATAAATAATAATACTAACTAAAGAAATCCAATATATTACCTCCAAATAAACACTCACAAAACGCTTATAGATAATACGTGCAATAAAATAACTACCCCATAAATATATAGAACGACTTATTATTGAGGTGATTTTATAACTATCAATTCCTAAATATTGCATTATATAACACAATGAAAAAACACCAAAACAAATATATACGGAAATAGGCGTAGTATATTTTCTTTTTAGACAGTAGATAAAAGCCCCCAAAGAGATAGCAAAAAATGTTACTTCTTCTCTAAAGAAATACTCGAAAGAGCTAAATGCTATTAATAGAATAAAGTAGATGTAATTAATACATCTTTCATATCTATTTATTCCATATTCCATAAGCTTTTCCTGATATTATTTTGGTAAACTGAATTTTAGACCAAACAAAATTCATTATAGCAACGGTAGCAAAGGCAGATAAAATCCCACTCAGACCATACTTATGCCCAAGAAAGTAAGAAAATGGAATATAAAGAAAAGCTAAAATAGCTGTTACTAATATTTGCAAATTCAATTTACCTATCCCATTCAATATGTACCCATAATTAGCATATAAAATATTGCCAACAACATAAAAATAAATAAGACTAGTTGTGGCTATACTTACATTTGATTTTGGCAAATCCAGCCAAATACGATAAACGAAATCAGAGGTTAAAAGCATTATTAGTCCAATCAGAATAAATAAGAATGCTATCTTGTCCATTTTCTTAACAACATTCATAATCCATTGTAAATCACCTTTCACGTATGCCTCTGTAGTAGCAGACCATAATGGAGTAACTATTATAGTATAAATCATTAATAGTACATTCATATATTTAAAAGCTATGTTATATTCTACCACAGCTTCGTTACTAACGATATGCATTATTATCAAATTATTGGTTTGATAAAGCACTATTGTTATGATTTGTAAGACGAAAAATTTCATACCCAATGCAAGTATATCTTTTATCTTCGTCAAGTCTATATACCTAAATGAAGGCGAAAGATATTTATACTTACCTGTAAATAGTATAATGGAAGATATTATTAGAACAACAACCGGTACAATTGAAATTACACTACCTAATATCAATAATGAATAAATATCAAAGCATTTTACTAATACAAGAACTATGACAAAAGAAAAAAATTGTCCAAGAGTTGTTAGAATTGAAGATACAGCAGGCATTTGCAAAGCAAATAACACAGAATTAATCAATGACAAAACAAAATTAAGAGCAAATGTGAAAAACACCACATTTACTAAAAGATTTAATTCAGATGGTTCTATTTCAGGCGCATTTAGAATAGAATTCCATGATAGAAACATCTTTGATACAACAAAAAAGATGGAAAATAGTACACACATAATTGATAGAATAGAAACATATGCAGTACTTATATAAACTTTACCTAACAAATAATCAGCCGCAGCTATTGTTTCAGACAATTTATTTCTTAGTCCATTGCCTAAGCCAATATCACACATAGCCACCCATGAAACAATTGAAGTTAAAGTGAGCCAAATTCCATAATTAATAGAATTCATACTATGTAGCAACAACGGAACATACAACAAACTTATTCCTAAGGAAATTCCTTTTATCCCTATCATTGCTATTATATTCTTTTTTACTTTAACACTTCTTTGCGCACCCTTTATTTTAAAAATATCTAACATTACGTCACAATTAATTATATAAAATAGCTACACTTTAGAACCTTTTTTGTACACGAATAAAAACAATATTATTGCTTAAAAAAGTCTCATACTAATAGAATACATCAAAACAATAGTTATGCCCTATTTATTGGATGGTACATGTATATAAGTCTTATACCACTTTCTTCCAGTTATCTTTTCATGTTTTACAATCGCACGATTTATAATAATATGTAATACGCACCAAAACACTAAATCAAACAACAACATAAATGTCGCATTTATATAAAAAGACAATAAAAAGTTAGCTACTACTAGAAAGAGCGATAATAATAGCAATGTAATCATCACAGTACGCACCCTAATTCCAGTACGTAACAATTTATGGTGAATATGATTCTTATCCGGTAAAAAAGGATTGCGACCATCTTTTGCTCGAGAATAAAACACACGCACTACATCAAGTAAAGGAATAAGGAGTGTAGAAATAGTTACCATATTCAGATTTAATTCAAACGGATCCCAAGACTCTTGCCGTGTCCAAAAATGAAGAATCAGAAAACTAAGGATATAACCAAGAGTAAGACTTCCGGCATCTCCCATAAAGAGTTTTCGACCTGATACACTAAATACATTGTAATAATAGAAAGTAGCAACCACTCCCAAAGTAGCGGAAGCTAAAAGAGCATGAGTCCACTGACCTACAAATATACAGACTATGATTAACAATCCTAATGCGATACAAGTAAGACCTGAAGCCAATCCATCAATTCCATCTATCAGATTAATAGCATTCGTAATATAGACTACAAGAAAAACAGTCAGAGGCATACCAATAAATGCAGGAATGGCATGAAGCCCTAATAGTCCTCCCAAATCGTTAATCCAAAGACCGGAAAGTGAAAGAAAAGAGGCGGAAAGAATCTGTACTACAAATTTATACCGATACCCTACTCCCACCAAATCATCCGCTACTCCAACAAGATACAGCAGTGTCGTGCCGGCAACGAGGAAAAGATAACGCATGAATAAACAAGATGACCAAATAGGATCAACCGGTTCATTCATGTAATAACGAATTCCTGTAATAATACACAAAGATATTAGTATAACAGGTAGGAAAGCCAGACCGCCCAGACGAGGTACGGGAGTCTTATGTACTTTACGGGCATCAGGAACGTCAAAGAGACGCTTCTTGTAAGATATAAATATTATTCTTGGAATAACAATCGTAGCTAATAGTACTGAAAGCAACAAAGTACCTCCAATATAAATATACATCATAAAAATCTATCGTATTTTAGGCTTAAATCTTTTCTCCAACCGGTTCCACATACCCCACTGGCATATCTGCACAAGCACATCCCAACATATTTAACCGGACAGCTATTTTACTTTTCCCATCCACCATTACAAGTTCCCCTACAAGCCCTGTCAAAGGGCCTTTAACTACACGTACTTTCTCACCACGCGCCAAAGGAGCACTATTCATACAAACTGCTTCATCCGAATAATCGAGCATAAAGCGAAAACGGGCCATTTGTTCATCAGGTATTACAGCCGGACTACTCTCACCACGCATTACCATATATCGGCTGACTGTAGAGAAAGAAAGAACTTCCTTGCGTTCTTTCGGATCTACGTGCACAAAGACCATCATCGGAAGCAGCACAGATTCAACCACTTTACGGCGGTCGCTCCATTGATGCACTTCCTGTTGGACCGGTACAAAATTCTCAATCCCCATCTTGCCCAAACGCTCTGCTACTTTCTTCTCATGGTGCATACGCACGAGAGCTACATACCAGCGTTTAGAGTATGCTACGCCTTCCCCTGTCCCCATATTAGGCCCAGCATTTAAAGTTCCTTCTTTTCTTAGAATCATACTTTTTTACCCCTTATGTTTCCGTTACTTCTTAGGTAACAGAAACACAGGCACCTGATAACAAGGCACAATAAAAAAAGAAGAAATGTATACAAAAAGGGAAAGTTCTAGATATATTGCCTGATTTGCAGAGGATTCTTTTCAGTGCAGACAATAGAAATCATTGAACATGAGAATAAAAACATTTCATGTTCGAATACATTTTTGCTATATATTTAAATAAAAAGAGAAAAAAAAGGAATTTTGCTTGTACGCTATTAACAATTTTGTCTATATTTGCACCAAACAAATTCCGTTACCTAAGAAGTAACAACACTATTACATGTATAAATATCAAATACTTAATACAAAACCTACACAATCCCCTTACAATTCTTAACGTAATAATAATTTAACTTATTTACTTTTGTTCGTTCGTTCAAATCAAAGCCTTTCAAATAGATTTGTGTTGTTTTTATAGATTTGTGTCCCAACGATTCACTTATCATTTCAATAGGAACTCCCCTATATTTAGCAGTAGTAGCCCAAGAGTGACGAAATGTATAAGAAGTAACAGCCGAATGAATATGCAATTTTTTGGCTAAACTCTTCAGACTATTATTAAAACAACGCAAAGTAGATTGATATTCTTTATAAGCCGCCTCTCCATCACGCTTGTTCTTCCCGCTCAATATATAAAAAAGATAATCGGGGTATTCGGGAAGAACTGACGAGTGGAAATTACGAAGCCGGGAAACAATACCGGACGCTGATTCCAATATTTCCACACTCATGGGAGTTCCTGTCTTGCTACGATTGTATTTCAGAATATTCCCTTCCAGGTTTGACTTTTCCAAATGAGCCAAATCGACAAAAGGCATTCCGCTGAATAAAAACAATAAATTGGCTATAGCCTGTGTCCGGCGCAATTTCTCGGACTGCGGATCTTTGTAAAGCAATGTGTGCAGTTCGTTCACCGGAATGGCCTTTTTCTGGCGTGTATCCACCCCGGTAAATACATCCCGAAACAGGCGATGCACATAAGGAGCCTGATGTGTATCCACTCCTTTATTGTATATGCAGCGCAACATCCGCATGTAAGTAGATATAGTGTTAAGCTTCAAACGGCAAGCCAGCAAGTAATTACTATACCGCTTCAAGTTTTCACGGGTAATTTGTTTGAATGACACACATGATGTTCCACAAAACACAGTGAAAGAACGTAACGCATTCTCATAAACATGTGCCGTAGCATAGCGCCCCTCACGGCGCAAGCACTCCACATAATTGTTTACACATACAGTAAATCCGTCTTTTCTCATAATTTACTATTATTAATTTATAAAATCAGCATGATATTACAAGAAATAGAATGAATTTCCAATAAAGATGGCTGTTTACTAAGATTTTCTTATGAAGTTTTTAATAACCTATACGATTTAATACCAAAATTGGCACATTAATCAGTAAGTAGACAAAAAAGGCCGCTCCTGAATAACAAGAACGACCTTTTTTTCATTTCAGCAGAACGCTGTCATACTATCGAAAGCATGACAGCACATTACTTATATTCTGCCCAACTCTTGATGGTGATATCATCAATGCTCATCGTGCAGAAAGCATTAATGAATGCACTAGCCAAACGGGCATTTGTAATCAACGGAATATTCAAGTCAATGGCTGCACGACGAATCTTATATCCGTTGTCCAACTCTCCGGCTGTCAGGTTCTTAGGAATGTTGACTACCATATCAATTTCCTTATTATGAAGCATTTCCAATGCTTGCGGATGCCCCTCTTCGCTCGGCCAATAGACATGGGTACTTTCAATACCGTTTTCGGCAAGTGCTTTGTGCGTACCGCCGGTTGCAAAGAGTTTATATCCCTTACTCACCAGCATACGGGCTGCATCCATCATATCGGCTTTCTGTTTCATTGTTCCCGTGGAAAGCAGGATATTCTTCTGGGGGATACGATAGCCTACGGAAAGCATTGCTTTCAGTACGGCACAGGAAGTATCCATGCCGATACAGCCGACTTCACCGGTAGAGGCCATATCTACTCCCAACACAGGGTCGGCTTTCTGCAAACGGTTGAAGGAGAACTGGGAAGCCTTGATTCCGACATAATCCAATTCGAAAAGATTCTTTTCCGGTTTTTCGACAGGTAGACCAAGCATGACTTTCGTTGCCAGTTCGATAAAATTTATCTTCAATACTTTGCTGACAAACGGGAAAGAACGGCTGGCACGCAAGTTACATTCGATGACTTTGATATCATTGTCTTTTGCCAGATATTGGATATTGAACGGGCCGGAGATGTTCAGAGCTTTGGCAATCTCACGGCTGATACGTTTGATACGACGAACAGTCTCTACATATAGCTTTTGCGGCGGGAATTGAATAGTAGCGTCACCGGAGTGCACACCCGCAAACTCAATATGTTCGCTGATAGCGTATGCTACGATTTCGCCATTCTGCGCCACAGCATCCATTTCTACTTCCTTGGCATGCTCGATAAACTGGCTTACCACTACCGGATGCTTCTTCGATACGTTAGCTGCCAATTTCAGGAAACGTTCAAGTTCTTCCTGATTGGAGCAGACATTCATCGCAGCGCCTGAAAGTACATAAGACGGACGGACAAGTACCGGAAAACCTACTTCGTCAACAAACTCATTGATGTCGTCCATAGAGGTCAACTCGCGCCAACGCGGCTGGTCTACACCGATACGGTCGAGCATGGCAGAGAATTTCTCGCGGTCTTCGGCATTGTCAATGCTCTTGGCACTTGTACCGAGAATATTGACATTCTGAGCATCCAGACGCAATGCCAGATTGTTCGGGATTTGCCCACCAGTAGATACGATGACACCATGCGGATTTTCGAGTTCCAAAATATCCATTACACGCTCGAAAGTCAATTCGTCGAAGTAGAGACGGTCGCACATATCGTAGTCCGTAGATACGGTTTCGGGGTTATAGTTAACCATGACGCTTCGCCATCCTTCCTTGCGGATGGTGTTCAATGCCTGTACGCCACACCAGTCGAACTCTACTGAGGAACCGATACGATAGGCACCGGAACCCAGCACGACGATAGATTTATGGTCACCCTGATAATGAACGTCGTTTGCTACGCCGCTGTAAGTAAGATACAGGTAGTTGGTCTGCGCGGGATATTCGGCAGCCAAGGTATCAATTTGCTTCACAACCGGAAGAATTCCTGCATGCTTGCGATGATTGCGAACATAGAGAATACCGTCTTCCATATCGCCTTCGTAACCAATGGCACGGGCAATCTGAAAGTCGGAGAAGCCCTGGACTTTCGCTTTACGAAGCAACTCGTCCGGCAAGTCGGCTATTTGTTTGTGGTTACTTCCCCAGCTATGCAGTTCTTCGGAAGTTTTCATGATATTCATGAGCTTCTGAAGGAACCATTTGTCAATCTTTGTCAGTTCGTGCACCTGGTCGATCGTATATCCGGCGCGGAATGCTTTCGAGATGACAAAAATACGTTTATCGGTCGGTTCGCGAAGCGCTTTGTCAATATCGGGAATAACCAGTTCCTTATTTTCTACAAATCCGTGCATCCCCTGCCCTATCATGCGAAGCCCTTTTTGGATAGCTTCTTCAAAGGTACGACCGATGGCCATTACTTCACCGACTGATTTCATGGAAGAGCCCAGTTCTTTATCCACTCCGTGGAACTTACCTAAGTCCCAACGGGGAATCTTACAGACTACATAATCCAAAGCAGGTTCAAAGAAAGCGGAGGTCGTTTTTGTTACAGAGTTTTTCAGGTCGAAAAGTCCGTAACCCAATCCTAACTTGGCAGCAACGAAAGCCAACGGATAGCCGGTTGCTTTAGAAGCCAATGCCGATGAGCGGGAAAGGCGGGCATTTACCTCAATCACCCGATAGTCTTCGGATTCCGGGTCGAAAGCATATTGCACGTTACATTCGCCGACGATACCGATATGACGAATGATACGGATAGCCAGTTCACGAAGTTTATGATATTCTTTATTAGTAAGCGTCTGAGAGGGAGCGATAACGATAGACTCACCGGTATGGATACCCAGCGGGTCAAAGTTTTCCATATTACAAACAGTGATACAGTTGTCGAAGCGGTCGCGCACCACTTCGTATTCCACTTCTTTCCAGCCACGGAGTGATTTTTCCACCAGCACCTGCGGAGAGAAAGAAAAAGCCTTTTCTACGAGGACGTCCAATTGTTCCTCGTTATCACAAAAGCCAGAGCCCAGACCACCCAACGCATAAGCAGCACGGACAATCACCGGATAACCCAGCTCACGGGCTGCGCGACGGGCGTCTTCCGCATTTTCTACGGCTTCACTCTTGATAGTCTTTACGTCGATTTCGTTTAGTTTCTGCACAAAAAGTTCACGGTCTTCGGTATCCATAATAGCTTGTACCGGTGTACCTAGCACCTTTACATTATATTTTTCAAGGATTCCTTCCTTATATAAAGCTACGCCACAATTCAAGGCCGTCTGCCCGCCGAATGCAAGCATAATGCCTTCGGGCTTCTCTTTCTGAATCACTTTCTCTACAAAGTACGGGGTCACCGGCAGGAAGTAGATTTGATCGGCCACTCCTTCGGAAGTCTGTACCGTAGCAATATTCGGATTGATAAGAACCGTTTCAATCCCCTCTTCTTTCAAGGCTTTGAGCGCCTGCGAACCGGAATAGTCAAACTCACCGGCCTCACCGATTTTCAGGGCACCGGAACCCAGCAGTAATACTTTCTTTATTTTTTCTTTCATGATTGTCGGTTATTTAAGCAGGTTTACAAATTCGTCGAACAGAAATTCCGTATCCGTAGGGCCGCTGGCAGCTTCCGGGTGGAATTGCGCCGAGAACCAAGGATTTGTCTTATGCTTGATTCCTTCATTGGAACCATCGTTCATATTGATGAAAAGCGGTTCCCAATCTGCGCCCAACGTATTATTGTCTACGGCATAACCGTGATTCTGAGAAGTGATGAAACAACGTTCCGTGCCTACCATACGCACAGGTTGGTTGTGGCTACGGTGCCCGTATTTCAGTTTATATATTTTGGCTCCACCTGCTTTCGAAAGTAATTGGTTACCCATGCAGATTCCGAAGATAGGAAGTTTCTCATTTTTCATTGCCTTACGGATATTCTGTACCGCAGCATCACAAGTATCCGGGTCGCCCGGGCCATTGGAAATAAATAATCCGTCAAATTCGAGTCCGTTGAAATCATAATCCCAAGGCACGCGAATCACTTCGACATCACGTTTCAGCAGGCAACGGATGATGTTGGTCTTTACTCCACAATCTACCAATACCACTTTTTTAAATTGAGAATTGAAAGTTGGAAGTTGAGAATTAAGTTGCGCAATGGGAGTATTTACAGGAAAAGAGTGAGAAGTTCCGTCAGGAAGATAAGAGATTATTTCCTTACAACTTACTTTGTCTACGTAATTAACGCCTGCATAAGCAGCTTCGGGAATATGCTCCGGCTCATCATCAAAGACAATCTTTCCCATCATCACACCATGTTCGCGGAGCACTTTCGTCAGCTCGCGGGTGTCAATACCTGTGATGCCGGGAATGTGTTCACGTTTCAACCAGTCACCGAGACTTTCCACTGCGTTCCAGTGGCTGTATTCATAAGAATAGTCGCTTACGATAATCGCTTCCGCATGGATTTTCCCGCTCTCCATGAAAGTAGCGAGCCCGTTCGGTCCGATTGTAAAAGGGGGAACTCCGTAGTTACCTATCAAAGGATAGGTAAGAGTCATCAACTGTCCGGCATACGAAGGGTCGGTAAGGCTCTCGGGATATCCGGTCATGGCAGTATTGAAAACTACTTCGCCCGCCACCGGCTTTTCGTAGCCAAACGACTTGCCGGAGAACCGGCTCCCGTCGTCAAGGATTAATGTCACATTTCTCATTCTTATTATTGAATCGTTGTATGGTTGTTAGAATTGATACATTTGCTCTATGTAATCTATAAATGCCTGATTCACCATTTTCACGCCTCCCGGTGTAGGGTAATTGCCGCTGAAGTACCAGTCGCCCGTATGATTCGGGCAAGCTTCGTGAAGTCCTTCCAACGGTTGGTAGACGATTTCGACTTTCGCTTTCGTTCCTTTCGGTGTCAGCAGTTCCACCATCTTGGCGGAGATTTCTTCATCGGTGAAAGGAGCATAGATGTCTTTGACATAGTTCACCATCTGCTCTTTCGGCAGTCCTATCTGGTCTTTGGATTTACGGTAAGCGGCAGCAATCACATCTTTCATATCGCGTTCTTTCAGAAGTTCGATAGCTGCCCTGAAAGCAATAAATTCGCTCATCTTCGCCATGTCTATGCCGTAATAATCGGGATAACGTACTTGCGGTGAAGAGGATACGATGACAATCTTCTTCGGGTTGAGACGGTCGAGAATACCGATAATACTTTGTTTCAGTGTCGTACCGCGCACAATACTGTCGTCAATTATCACCAGGTTATCGACACCGGACACGAGACTTCCGTATGTAATGTCATATACGTGAGCCGCCAAATCATTGCGGCTGTTTCCTTCGGCTATGAAAGTGCGGAGCTTGATATCCTTGATAGCCACCTTTTCACTACGGATACGGCGGGAAAGGATTATTTCCAGTTCTTCCATATTCGGGTTATGCCCCAATGCGGCAATCTGCTGCACTTTCTCTTCGTTCAGATAATCGTCCAATCCTTGCAGCATTCCGTAGAAAGCGACTTCGGCAGTATTGGGAATAAAAGAGAAAACGGTATGGTCGATGTCGTTATTGATAGCTTTCAGGATTTTCGGAACTAACTTTTCGCCCAGCAGTTTTCTTTCCTTATAGATATCTACGTCACTACCACGGGAGAAGTAGATACGTTCGAAAGAGCAGGCGTGCTTCTCACAAGGTTTGATAATTTGCGAAGTACGTATTTTGCCTTCCTTGCTGATAAACAGCGCTTGTCCCGGTTGCAGTTCTTTAATTTCTTCAAACGGAACATTCAGGACGGTCTGGATGACCGGACGTTCGGAAGCTAATACGGCTATCTCGTCATCCTGGTACCAGAATGCGGGACGAATCCCCCACGGGTCGCGGATAGCGAAAGATTCACCGCTTCCGGTCAGTCCGCAGATAACGTATCCCCCATCCCACTCACGGCTGGAAGTACGTAGTACATTAGCCAAGTCGATATGCTCTTCTATATAATTGGTGACGCCCATGCCTGTGAGCCCATCCGCTTCGGCAAGATTAAAGACACGTTCCACTTCACGGTCGAGACGGTGTCCCACCTGTTCCAGCATGATGTATGTATCGGCATATTTACGCGGATGCTGACCGATAGCCGTAATACGGGCAAATATTTCATCTACGTTCGTCATGTTGAAGTTACCGCAGAGAGCCAGATTCTTGGCACGCCAGTTGTTTCTTCTCAAAAACGGATGTACGTAAGAGATGCCGGATTTCCCAGTGGTGGAATAACGGAGATGTCCCATATATGCTTCACCGGCAAAAGGTAAAGTACGTTTGGCGTACTCCGCGTCATGCAGTTGTTCGGAAGTCAAATCCTTGAAATTGTTCTGCACATTTTCAAAGATTTCGGTAATGGCACCGGAACCCAGGGCACGTTCGCGAAACATATACTCTTCACCCGGATTGGCTTCCAGTTTCACGCAAGCCAGTCCTGCACCTTCCTGACCACGATTGTGCTGCTTTTCCATCAGCAGATAAAGCTTGTTCAGGCCGTACATCCACGTTCCATACTTCTTCTCGTAATACTCCAGCGGTTTAAGCAAGCGTATCATGGCAACGCCACATTCATGTTTCAATTGTTCCATCTATACTATTTACGATTTGACGATTTACTATTTACGATTTAAATTACCACCTGCCAATCAAACAACTTACTATCTATCATTGATTCTTCAATCGCAAATTGTCTAATTGTAAATTACATTATTCTACTGTTACTGACTTCGCCAGATTCCTGGGCTGATCTACATCCATTCCTTTGCAGACTGCTATGTGGTACGCAAGCAATTGGAGAGGTACCGTAGTAATTAACGGATTGAGACATTCGATTGTTTCAGGAAGCTCGATACTGCAATCGGCAATCTGGCTGATAACCATATCGCCTTTCGTCACAAAAGCAATCACCCGTCCTTTCCGCGCCTTGATTTCCTGAATGTTGCTCAGCACTTTTTCGTACAGGGCATTCTGGGTAGCAATCACCACTACCGGCATTTCCGCGTCAATCAAGGCAATCGGCCCGTGCTTCATCTCGGCAGCCGGATAACCTTCGGCGTGGATATACGAAATTTCTTTCAATTTCAGCGCACCTTCGAGAGCTACGGGATAGCTATATCCGCGTCCCAAATAAATAAAGTTGTGTGCATAGGTAAAAGTTTTCGATAGTTCCGCCAGTTTATCATTCAACTTCAGCACTTCTTTCATTTTCTCAGGAATTTGGTTCAACTCCCGCACAACCGAAAGATAATACCGTTCATCAATCGTTCCATTTTCTTTGGCAAGCGTCAATGCCAACATCGCCAATACAGTGACCTGTCCCGTAAATGCTTTGGTAGAAGCAACTCCGATTTCCGGGCCTACGTGGATATACGAACCGGTGTGAGTGGCACGGGGAATCGACGAACCGATGGCATTGCAAATACCATATATAAATGCCCCACGGCTCTTTGCCAATTCTACGGCAGCCAATGTATCGGCAGTCTCGCCACTCTGAGAAATGGCAATCACTACATCCTGCTCGTTAATCACAGGATCGCGGTAACGGAATTCAGAAGCATATTCCACTTCTACCGGTATGCGGCAGAAACTTTCAATCAGTTGTTTGCCGATAAGTCCGGCATGCCAGGAAGTTCCGCAAGCCACGATAATAAACCGTTTGGCACTCAGCAACCTTTCCTTATTATCAATCACTGCCGAAAGCACTACGTTGTCCGCATCTACATTGATGCGTCCGCGCATACAATCATGGATGCAATCCGGCTGTTCAAAAATCTCTTTCAACATGAAGTGCGGATAACCGCCCTTTTCCAGTTGTCCGAGATTCAATTCCACTTTCTTCACTTCGGGGGTCATTTCGACATTATTCAAATCGACTACCTTCAATTCTTCACCCCTGTTTATTACGGCAATCTCTCCGTCTTCCAAGTAAACTACCTTATCTGTATACTCAACAATCGGAGTGGCGTCCGAAGCCAGAAAGAATTCATCCTCGCCAATGCCTACTACCAACGGGCTGCTTTTGCGCGCAGCGACAATCTCATCCGGATGCTCTTTATCAAGAATCGCGATTGCATATGCACCAATCACCTCTCCCAATGCCAACTGAACGGCGGTCAGCAAACTAACCCGGTGAGTAACTTTCATGTATTCTATTAATTGAACAAGAACTTCGGTATCTGTACTGCTTTTAAAGATGTAGCCTTTGGCTTGGAGTTTTTCTTTGAGTACGGCGTAGTTTTCAATGATACCGTTGTGAATGAGAGCGAGTTTCTCGGAAGAAGAGTAATGAGGATGGGCGTTAGCGGAACAAGGTTCCCCATGAGTAGCCCAACGAGTATGGGCGATTCCGATTGTACCGGAAATATCTTTCTGTGTGACGAAATTTTCGAGTTCGGAGACTTTTCCTTTCGTCTTATACACATTCAACTGTTGGTTGTCACTGATTAATGCTACCCCTGCGCTGTCATATCCACGATACTCTAATCGCTTCAGTCCTTTTATAAGGATGGGATAGGCTTTTCTTTTACCAATATAGCCTACTATTCCACACATATTATAATATTTTTATTTCGGCTGCAAATATACATATTCCGAATAACATAAAGATTATAAATTCAATATTTATTTGACAGAAACTCACAAAAAAGTTACAAACACATCAAAAAGTTAAATAATACAATCTTTTTAGCTCAAAAAGAAACGCATTACAATCAATATCAAATAATAGTCATCAGACTAATAAATTAAAAGTTATCCAACTGATTTTAATTACAAATTAAAAGAAGAAAAAACAAACTTTATATTTCGTGTCACAGAAAGGCGACATTTTACTATCATTCTGAAATTAAACAGTTATTTTTGCAGAACATTTTGATACATCAAATAGGTATTATCATACAATAAAGCTAGTAAGAATGAAGAAACAAGAACTTTTTAACAACGAAACAGAAGGATTCCCTTACCAACGACAGCCCAAACAAGCAGGCTTGTACGATGCGGCATACGAACACGATGCCTGCGGTGTTGGTATGCTGGTAAACATTCACGGAGAAAAGTCACACGACATTGTTGAGTCGGCTTTAAAGGTATTGGAGAACATGCGCCACCGCGGCGCCGAAGGTGCGGACAACAAGACCGGAGACGGTGCAGGCATTATGCTACAAATCCCGCACGAGTTTATTTTATTACAAGGTATCCCCGTTCCCGAAAAGGGACGTTATGGCACCGGTCTGCTTTTTCTACCCAAAAATGAAAAAGACCAAGCAGCCATTTTGAGTATCATCATCGAAGAAATCGAAAAAGAAGGGCTTACGCTGATGCATCTGCGTAATGTACCTACCTGCCCGGAAATCCTGGGAGAAGCGGCTTTGGCCAATGAACCGGATATCAGGCAGGTATTTATCACCGGATTTACGGAAACGGAAACTGCCGACCGCAAACTTTATCTGATTCGCAAGAGAATCGAAAATAAAGTCAGAATGTCAGCCATTCCGGCGAAAGAGGATTTTTATGTCGTTTCGCTCTCCACAAAAAGCATTATATATAAAGGTATGCTTTCGTCATTGCAGCTACGCAACTATTATCCTGACCTGACGAACAGTTACTTTACCAGCGGACTGGCTTTGGTGCATTCCCGTTTCAGTACCAACACGTTCCCGACATGGAGCTTGGCACAACCTTTCCGTCTTCTGGCACACAATGGCGAAATCAATACGATTCGCGGTAACCGCGGCTGGATGGAAGCCCGCGAAAGTGTGCTTTCCTCTCCCACTCTCGGAGATATCAAAGAGATTCGTCCGATTATACAGCCGGGTATGAGTGACAGTGCTTCATTGGATAATGTACTGGAATTTTTAGTAATGTCGGGATTGAGCCTGCCCCACGCCATGGCAATGCTTGTACCTGAATCTTTCAACGAAAAGAATCCCATCAGTGAAGATTTGAAGTCTTTCTATGAATATCACTCTATATTAATGGAGCCCTGGGACGGACCTGCCGCCTTGCTATTCAGCGACGGACGTTTTGCAGGCGGTATGCTCGACCGTAACGGTCTGCGTCCCGCCCGCTACCTGATTACGAAAAATGATATGATGGTAGTAGCTTCGGAAGTTGGCGTAATGGATTTCGAACCGGGAGATGTTAAAGAAAAAGGACGGCTGCAACCGGGTAAGATTCTATTGATTGACACGGAAAAGGGCGAAATATATTACGACGGTGAACTGAAAAAGCAATTGGCGGAAGCAAAACCTTACCGCACATGGCTGGCTACCAACCGTATCGAACTGGACGAATTGAAAAGCGGACGCAAAGTGCCTCATCATGTAGAGAACTACGACCGGATGCTCCGTACTTTCGGTTATTCAAAAGAGGACATCGAAAAATTGATTACACCCATGGCCAGCACCGGCGCAGAGCCTATCCATTCAATGGGCAACGATACCCCGTTGGCTGTGCTTTCGGACAAGCCGCAACTGCTCTACAATTATTTCCGCCAGCAATTCGCCCAGGTGACGAATCCGCCGATTGACCCTCTACGCGAGGAACTGGTGATGTCATTGACGGAATATATCGGTGCTGTCGGCATGAATATTCTGACACCGAGCGAAAGCCATTGTAAAATGGTGCGTCTGAACCATCCGATTCTAAACAATACTCAATTGGATATTTTATGTAATATCCGCTATAAAGGTTTTAAGACTGTAAAGCTTCCGATGCTTTTTGAAGTAGCGAAAGGAAAAGCCGGGCTTCAGGAAGCACTGGGCGGACTTTGCAAAATGGCAGAAGAATCCGTGACGGAAGGCGTGAACTATATCATTCTGAGTGACCGTGATGTGGATGCCGACCATGCAGTAATCCCGTCCCTTCTGGCGGTAAGCGCTGTCCATCATCATCTGATTTCCGTTGGGAAACGTGTGCAGACGGCACTGGTAGTAGAAAGCGGTGAAATACGCGAGGTAATGCACGCAGCCTTATTACTCGGCTTCGGGGCAAGCGCACTGAATCCGTATATGGCATTTGCGGTGCTTGACAAATTGGTGAAAGACAGGGATATTCAATTGGACTATGCCACGGCCGAGAAGAATTATATCAAGTCCATCTGCAAAGGTCTGTTCAAGATTATGAGCAAGATGGGTATCTCTACCATCCGTTCATACCGCGGTGCAAAGATTTTCGAAGCTGTCGGTTTGAGCGAAGAGTTAACCAAGGCTTATTTCGGGGGACTCGGTTCACCCATTGGGGGTATCCGGCTGGAAGAGATTGCCAGAGACGCCATTGCTTTTCATAAAGAAGGAATGGCGCAAGAAGTTGAAAGTGGAGAAACTCCCAACTCTCAACTTCTTAAAAGCAACGGGTTGTATTCTTTCCGAAAAGACGGAGAAAAGCATGCATGGAATCCCGAAACCATCAGTGCGTTGCAATTGGCTACCCGCTTGGGCAGCTATAAGAAATTCAAAGAATATACTCACTTGGTAGACGAGAAAGAGAAACCTATCTTCCTGCGTGACTTCCTGGGATTCCGCCGCAATCCGATTTCTATCGACCAGGTGGAACCGGTAGAGAATATTTTACACCGTTTTGTTACGGGTGCCATGTCTTTCGGCTCTATCAGCAAAGAGGCTCACGAGGCAATGGCTATCGCCATGAATAAAATTCACGGACGCAGTAATACCGGCGAGGGCGGTGAAGACGCTTCCCGCTTCCAACCGCTACCGGACGGCAGTTCCCTGCGAAGTGCCATCAAGCAGGTGGCTTCGGGACGCTTCGGTGTGACAGCAGAATATCTAGTGAATGCGGATGAGATTCAGATTAAGATAGCACAGGGGGCAAAGCCGGGCGAAGGTGGGCAGCTTCCGGGATTCAAGGTGAACGATGTGATTGCCAAGACACGCCACTCTATTCCGGGAATTTCTCTGATTTCTCCCCCGCCCCATCACGATATTTATTCGATAGAGGATTTGGCTCAATTGATTTTCGATCTGAAAAATGTAAATCCACAGGCTAAAATCAGTGTGAAACTGGTAGCAGAAAGCGGTGTCGGTACAATTGCCGCCGGGGTGGCAAAAGCAAAGGCAGACCTGATTGTCATCTCCGGTGCTGAGGGGGGCACAGGTGCTTCTCCGGCTTCTTCTATCCGTTATGCGGGCATCTCACCGGAATTGGGATTGAGCGAGACACAGCAGACATTGGTACTGAACGGACTTCGTGGTCAAGTAGTTCTGCAAGCCGACGGACAACTGAAAACCGGACGTGACATCATCTTAATGGCACTAATGGGTGCCGAAGAATATGGTTTTGCCACCTCTGCACTGATTGTACTAGGTTGTGTGATGATGCGCAAATGTCATCAGAACACTTGTCCTGTGGGAGTTGCTACACAGAATGAGGAGTTGCGCAAACGTTTCCACGGACGCAGTGAATATTTAGTGAATTTCTTCACGTTCCTGGCGCAGGAAGTCCGTGAACATCTGGCGGAAATGGGATTCACCCGGATGAATGACATTATCGGACGGACAGACTTGATTGAACGTAAATCCGTAGCGGACGACCCGAATCCGAAGCATGCGTTGATTGATTTCAACAGGATGTTGGCACGTATTGACAACACTGCCGCTATCCGTCATGTCACCGACCAGGAACATGGCATCTCTACCGTAAAGGATGTGGCTATCATTGATGCCGCCCAGGATGCCATCGAACATGAGAAAGAAATCTCTTTAGAATATACAATTGCGAATACAGACCGTGCAATAGGTGCTATGCTTTCGGGAGTAATCGCGAAGAAACATGGTGCCAAGGGATTACCAGAACATACGTTGAATGTGAAATTCAAAGGTTCGGCAGGTCAGTCTTTCGGTGCATTCCTTGTGCCAGGGGTCAACTTTAAACTGGAAGGGGAAGCGAACGATTATCTTGGCAAGGGTCTGAGTGGCGGACGTATCGCCGTGCTTCCCCCTATCCGCAGCAATTTCGAAGCTGACAAGAATACAATTGCCGGCAATACTTTGCTTTATGGCGCCACAAGTGGTGAAGTGTATATCAACGGTCGTGTAGGAGAACGTTTTGCCGTACGCAACTCGGGTGCCGTCGCCGTAGTGGAAGGTGTAGGCGACCACTGTTGCGAATATATGACCGGCGGACGCGTTGTAGTCCTCGGACAAACCGGACGCAACTTTGCAGCCGGCATGAGTGGTGGTGTAGCCTATGTATGGAACAAAGACGGTAACTTCGATTATTTCTGTAATATGGAAATGGTGGAACTGTCACTCATCGAAGAAGCCAGCTACCGGAAGGAGCTACACGAACTGATTCGCCAGCACTACCTGTACACGGGCTCCAAACTGGCACGAACAATGCTCGACGACTGGAATCATTATGCAGACCAATTCATCCAGATAGTACCTATCGAATACAAAAAAGTATTGCAGGAAGAACAGATGAGAAAGTTACAACAGAAAATTGCAGACATGCAAAGAGACTATTAGATTTACTATTTGACTATTTACAATTTACTATTTGAATGTATAGTCTGTAAATAGTCAAATAGCAAATGACAAGATAGTCCGGAAATAGTAAATAATAATAGTAAATAACAAGATGGGAGATCCTAAAGCATTTCTAAATATACCCCGGCAGGAAGCGGGATACCGCCCTGTGAGCGAACGAATCACTGATTATAGTCAGGTAGAACAGACGTTGAATACAAACAGCCGCAAGTTGCAGGCATCCCGCTGCATGGACTGCGGCGTACCTTTCTGCCACTGGGCATGCCCGATAGGGAATAAACAACCGGAATGGCAGGATGCCTTATTCAAGGGAAAATGGAAAGAGGCATACGAAATATTGTCATCCACTTGTGATTTTCCGGAATTTACAGGACGTATTTGTCCTGCTCTTTGCGAGAAATCGTGTGTGTTGAAACTTTCCTGCGATCAGCCGGTAACTATCCGAGAGAATGAAGCGGCTATCGTGGAAGCGGCTTTTCGTGAAGGATATATACAGGTAAAAACACCGAGAAGAAACGGAAAGAAAGTGGCGGTGATTGGCGCAGGCCCTGCCGGACTGGTTGTAGCGAACCAGTTGAACCTGAAAGGATATAGTGTCACATTATTTGATAAAGACGAAGCGCCCGGCGGACTGCTCCGCTTCGGTATCCCCAACTTCAAACTGGATAAGAATGTGATTGACCGACGCATGAATATATTAGCAGCGGAAGGAATCAAGTTTGAAATGGGAGTAGAAATTGATGTCAATCATCTGCCGGAAGGGTTCGATGCTTACTGTATCTGCACAGGTACACCGACAGCACGAGATTTAAGTATTCCGGGAAGAGAACTGAAAGGTATTCACTTTGCCCTCGAAATGCTGGCGCAACAAAACAGGATTTTGGAAGGACAAACTTTCCAAAAAGATAAGTTAGTGAATGCCAAAGGAAAAAAGGTGCTTGTCATCGGTGGTGGAGATACCGGTTCGGATTGTATCGGAACCAGTGTACGCCAAGGAGCCATCAGTGTAACTCAAATTGAAATCATGCCTAAACCGCCTGTGGGACATAATCCGGCTACTCCGTGGCCGCAATGGCCGATAGTCTTCAAGACAACTTCCAGCCACGAAGAAGGGTGTACACGACGCTGGTGCCTGGCTTCCAATCAGTTCCTCGGAAAGAACGGAAAGGTGACAGGTGTAGAAGTGGAAGAGGTAGAATGGATTCCGGCAACAGACGGCGGACGCCCGACAATGAAACCTACCGGGAAAAAAGAGGTAATCGAGGCGGATATGGTATTGCTGGCTATGGGATTCTTGAAACCGGAACAACCGCAATTGGCCGATAATGTATTTCTTGCCGGAGATGCAACTACCGGAGCCAGTCTGGTAGTACGTGCCATGGCAGGCGGACGGAAAGCGGCTGCGGAAATAGATGCTTACTTAACAACCAAAAATTAAAGTTATGTGTGGAATAGCAGGTATACTCAACATCAAAGTTCAAACGAAAGAACTAAGAGATAAAGCACTGAAAATGGCCCAGAAGATCCGTCATCGCGGACCGGACTGGAGCGGAATCTATGTAGGTGGAAGTGCCATCCTGGCACACGAACGTCTTTCCATTGTCGACCCGCAGAGTGGCGGGCAGCCCTTATATTCGCCGGACCGTAAACAGGTGCTCGCCGTAAATGGTGAAATCTACAACCACCGTGATATTCGTGCAAAATATGCCGGGAAATATGATTTTCAAACAGGCAGTGATTGCGAAGTTATTCTTGCCCTTTATAAAGATAAAGGTATCCATTTTCTGGAAGATATCAGTGGTATCTTTGCCTTTGTCCTTTATGACGAAGAGAAAGATGAGTTCCTGATTGCCCGCGACCCTATCGGCGTTATACCTTTATATATAGGCAAAGACAAAGAGGGAAAAATCTACTTCGGCAGTGAACTGAAAGCGCTCGAAGGATTTTGTGATGAATACGAGGTATTCCTTCCCGGACATTACTATTACAGTAAAGAAGGAGAGATGAAACGCTGGTATTCGCGCGACTGGACAGAATATGAAACCGTAAAAGACAACGATGCCCGAACCGCCGATATAAAAACAGCATTAGAAGATGCAGTTCATCGCCAGTTGATGAGTGACGTACCTTATGGAGTACTTCTTTCCGGCGGTCTGGACAGTTCTGTTATTTCCGCTATCGCCAAGAAATATGCAGCCAAACGTATAGAAACAGACGGAGCAAGCGATGCCTGGTGGCCGCAACTTCACTCTTTTGCCATCGGTCTGAAGGGTGCGCCCGACTTGATAAAGGCACGTGAGGTTGCCGAATATATCGGCACGGTGCATCACGAAATAAACTACACCGTGCAGGAAGGACTGGATGCGATTCGTGACGTTATCTATTTCATAGAGACGTATGACGTAACTACCGTGCGGGCTTCTACTCCTATGTATCTGCTAGCACGTGTCATCAAGTCTATGGGTATCAAAATGGTGTTGAGCGGTGAAGGTGCCGATGAAGTTTTTGGCGGCTATCTCTATTTTCACAAAGCTCCTACTCCGGAGGCGTTCCACGAAGAAACGGTACGCAAACTTTCAAAATTGCATATGTATGACTGTCTCCGGGCTAACAAGAGTTTATCTGCTTGGGGAGTTGAAGGACGTGTCCCCTTCCTTGATAAAGAGTTTCTTGATGTGGCAATGACGCTGAACCCGAAGGCTAAAATGTGTCCCGGAAAGAATATTGAAAAAAGAATCGTACGTGAGGCTTTCGCCGATATACTACCGGAAAGCGTGGCATGGAGACAAAAAGAGCAGTTCAGTGACGGTGTGGGATATTCCTGGATTGATACATTGAAAGAAATAACAACCGCTGCCGTAAGTGACGAACAAATGGCACATGCAGCCGAACGTTTCCCCATCAATACTCCGCAAAACAAGGAAGAATATTATTACCGCAGCATCTTTGAAGAACATTTCCCCAGCGAAAGTGCGGCTCGCAGCGTGCCGAGTGTTCCCAGCGTAGCCTGCTCTACGGCAGAAGCACTGGCATGGGATATTTCCTTCAGAAATCTGAATGAGCCAAGCGGACGCGCGGTAAAAGGAATACATGAAGAAGCCTATACTTAACTTGTCGAAAAGTAATAGAATAGACTATTTCTGTTACTTTTCTGTAGCATTTCTATTCTAAAATCCTTAAGATTAACGCAGATTAGCATATTATTGTCTGATTTGCGTTTTCTTTTTTATAATTTTGAGGCCAAACCCGATTAAATCTGTTAAACCTTTTAAAGACCAGACCAATGAATTTAAAGAAAATAATGATGGCTTCCGCCCTTTTAGTAACTGCTTGCTGTATGCAGGCACAGACAAAAGCAATTGCCCACCGTGGTTTCTGGAAAACCCCGGGTTCATCACAAAACAGTATTGCCGCACTTCAAAAAGCAGATTCCATCGGATGCTACGGTTCAGAATTTGATGTATGGATTGCCAAAGATAATAAACTGATTGTCAATCATGACCCCGTTTATAAAATGCGACCGATGGAATATTCCAAAGGGGATGCATTGACCGGTCTGAAACTCTCTAACGGAGAAAACCTGCCTAGTTTAAAGCAGTATTTGGAAGCAGGAAAAAAATGCGATACCCAATTGATACTCGAACTCAAAGCACACAGCACCAAAAAGCGTGAGACAAAAGCCGTGCAGGAAATTGTGGCTATGGTAAAAAGTATGGGATTGGAGAACCGCATGGAATATATCACTTTCTCTCTGCATGCCATGAAAGAATTTATCCGCTTGGCGCCTACCGGAACTCCAGTATTCTATCTGAACGGTGATTTATCTCCGGAAGAATTAAAAGAACTTGGTGCAGCGGGATTTGACTATCATATGGGAGTAATTAAAAAACACCCCGAATGGATTAAGGAAGCTCATGACCTTGGCATGAAAGTCAATGTATGGACAGTGGATGAGGCAGAGGACATGAAATGGCTGATTGAGCATAAAGCAGATTTTATTACTACCAATGAGCCGATTGTATTACAGAAAGAGCTTAAGCAACAATAAATCAATATATATATTTAATCGTTTAGTATCCGGACTTAAAACAACGGAGCATTCCTTCAATTCATTTGACATTGAAGAGAATATCCGTATTTCTGCAAACACTAACAAAATATTACAGTCAGTTCATCTCAAATCATCCAGCACCTCTTTCAACTCTTGCACCGTCAATTCTCCTACTTGCCGCCAAAGTTCATTTCTCTTATGTAATAAGAGGAATGCCGGAACAGTATCTACATTATGTACATCGGCAAAAACAATGGATATAGGAGAAGGTTCTTAGGACTATCAAGGCTAAATATTCTTTATATATTATGAAAGAATATGCAAAAGGACGCACCCAAATAACAATTCATCAACATATAGATATACATAATTTCATTTTATAAGTTTAGACAGCTATATAATAAGCGATTGAAAGATTGATGAAAATAAATAGATATTAGATATACTTTTAAATAAAACACAAAACAAAAAGTCATATCTTTGCATCGTAATAAAACAAAAGGATACAACAACCAATAAATACAAGTCAAAATGATAAGAAAGATTAAGTTCACGAAAATGCATGGAGCAGGAAATGACTACATATATGTAGATACTACCCAATATCCGATAGCAGATCCTGAAAAGAAAGCAATCGAATGGAGCAAGTTTCATACAGGAATTGGGAGTGACGGACTTATATTAATTGGAAGTTCCGATAAGGCTGATTTCAGCATGCGTATTTTCAATGCCGACGGTTCGGAAGCGATGATGTGCGGAAATGGTAGCCGTTGCGTAGGCAAATACGTATATGAATACGGTTTGACTGATAAAACAGAAATCACACTGGACACGCTGTCGGGAATTAAGATACTGAAACTTCACGTAGAAGGAGAAACAGTTACCGCAGTCACAGTAGATATGGGCAGTCCGTTGGAAACAGGAGAAGTACATTGGAAAGGGAAATATCCTTTCCAGTCAACTAAAGTATCAATGGGAAATCCTCATTTAGTTACTTTTGTGGATGATATAACCCGGATTAACTTACCGGAAATCGGTCCCGAATTGGAGAATCATCCTCTTTTTCCTGACAGAACTAATGTAGAGTTTGCACAAATTGTCGGCAAAGATACTATACGGATGAGAGTATGGGAAAGAGGTTCGGGAATTACCCAAGCTTGCGGAACAGGTGCTTGCGCCACAGCAGTAGCCGCCTTCATCAACGGGCTTGCAGGAAGAAAAAGCAATATAATAATGGATGGCGGCACAGTTATCATTGAATGGGACGAAGCCTCAGGCCATATATTGATGACAGGACCGGCAACCAAAGTTTTCGATGGAGAAATTGTTGAAGAAGTTGAGAATGGAGAGTTGAGAGTCGAGAATTAAGAATGAATACGGATAGAAACTTAAAACAATAACAACATGGCATTAGTAAACGAACATTTTTTGAAATTACCGGGAAGTTACTTGTTCTCGGATATAGCGAAAAAGGTAAATACTTTCAGGATAACGCATCCCAAACAGGAAATCATCCGGCTAGGTATCGGTGATGTAACTCAGCCACTTCCCAAAGCCTGTACCGAAGCAATGCATAAAGCGGTAGAAGAACTGGCCAGTAAGGACACATTCCGCGGATATGGTCCTGAACAGGGATATGATTTTTTGATTGAAGCAATTATAAAGAATGACTTCGCCTCACGCGGGATTCACTTTTCCGCTTCTGAGATATTTGTCAGCGACGGAGCCAAAAGCGATACCGGGAACATAGGTGATATTCTTCGCCATGACAATAGCGTAGGCGTTACAGACCCTATCTATCCGGTATATATTGACAGTAACGTCATGTGCGGACGTGCCGGAGTACTAGAAGAGGAAACGGGTAAATGGAGCAATGTCACATATATGCCCTGCACGAGTGAAAACAACTTCATTCCTGAAATTCCGGACAAACGGATAGATATTGTTTATCTCTGCTATCCGAACAATCCGACCGGGACAACACTGACCAAACCGGAACTGAAGAAATGGGTGGACTATGCTTTGGCAAACGACACGTTAATCCTGTTTGATGCCGCATACGAAGCATATATCCAAGACGAAAACATCCCCCACTCTATCTACGAAATTAAAGGGGCGAAGAAATGTGCCATTGAATTCCGCAGCTTCTCAAAGACAGCAGGATTCACCGGAGTACGTTGCGGATATACGGTAGTACCGAAAGAGCTTACTGCCGCAACGTTGGAAGGCGACCGCATCCCGCTCAACAGACTATGGAACCGTCGGCAGTGTACCAAGTTCAACGGCACTTCCTACATTACCCAACGGGCAGCGGAAGCTGTTTACAGTGCGGAGGGCAAAGCACAGATTAAAGAAACGATCAACTATTATATGACCAACGCAAAAATCATGAAGGAAGGACTGGAAGCTACCGGATTGAAAGTTTATGGTGGAGTGAATGCTCCCTATTTATGGGTGAAAACCCCGAATGGCCTATCCTCATGGCGATTCTTTGAACAGATGTTGTATGAAGCCAATGTTGTCGGTACTCCCGGTGTGGGCTTCGGGCCGAGTGGTGAAGGATATATCCGCCTGACCGCTTTCGGTGAACGCAACGACTGTATCGAAGCTATGAGAAGAATAAAAAACTGGCTCTGATTGAATGAATAATGGATAGCGGGGAATGGGAAGTTCAACATACCCCCATTAACGGACATCATCATTCCCGCATTATCAGTTATCCATTGTTAGTTATCTATAAAAAGAACGATAGTATTTCGCGCGCTACTATATATATGGACCGTACATCCACATTTTTCTAACTTTTAAAGGTAAAAAGACGATGAAAACGACGATTAACAAAAACAAGGGGGTAATAACAGTAGCATTATTACTGTCAGGACTTGTCCCATCCGCAACGATGGCACAAGATAAAGTAGAAGCTTCCGTAGGAGTTGACCTGGTAAGCGGTTACATCTGGCGTGGGCAGGATTTAGGCGGAGTCAGCATCCAGCCTTCACTGGGAATTGCTTACAAAGGTTTCACACTCGGAGCATGGGGTTCTGTAGGATTCGAATCGGCAGACACGAAAGAGTTTGATTTGACCTTCGGTTACTCGATTGGTGGTTTTAGCGTTTCGGTAACAGATTATTGGTTTAATAGCCAAGTAGCGACAGGTGTGGACGATGACGGAGAAACGGTTTATTCAACCAACAAGTATTTTAAATATGGATCCCATTCTACGGCTCATGTGTTTGAGGCACAAGTGGGATATGATTTCGGTCTGCTGTCCGTCAACTGGTACACGAACTTTGCTGGTGCCGACGGTGTGAAAGAAAATGGCAAAAGAGCTTATTCTTCCTATCTCGCACTCAGCGCACCGTTCAGATTGGGTGGTCTTGACTGGACAGTAGATTTGGGCATGGTACCCTGGGAGACGACTTTCTATAATGGCTATACAAGTGGGTTCTGTGTTTCCGATGTCAGCCTCGGAGCTTCCAAGGACATCAAGATTACCGATTCCTTCTCCGTCCCGGCATTCGCCAAGGTATCAGTCAATCCACGCACGGAAGGAGCTTATTTCACATTCGGACTAAATTTTTAAGAGAGGAAGTTTAGAATATCAAGAGAGTGTATAGGGCCAAGGTAGTTAGAGTTTAGATTTTATCGGTTTGTTGTATGGTAACCTGCCATGGCTGCCACTACCCTATACCTCTTTCTTTTACTGGTCAACACTAATAATTTAAGGTATATGAAAAAGATTGAAGCTATTATCCGTAAAACCAAATTCGAGGACGTGAAAGACGCCCTTCTCGAAGCGGACATCGAATGGTTCTCTTACTATGACGTAAGGGGTATTGGAAAAGCGCGCCAGGGACGTATCTATCGTGGCGTAGTCTATGACACCAGCACCATCGAACGAATACTTATCTCTATTGTCGTACGCGACAAGAATACAGAGAAAACGGTACAAGCCATCATCAAGGCTGCACAAACCGGAGAAATCGGCGACGGACGTATCTTCGTCATCCCCATCGAAGACGCCATCCGCATCCGTACTGCCGAGCGCGGCGACATAGCCCTCTATAACGCCGAACAAGAACGCTAGCGGCAGCGGCAAGGTGCCGTTCCCAGGTTGCCTTGCGGTTTATAACGTTTATAAAGAGGTTTACAACATCACTAATAATAGGTATAAAATAAGATAATTATTATGGATACAAAATATAAAGGCCATGGCTTCATAAAGCTGTGGATAGCCACTACTATGTTCATGTTATGCTGTTTTGCTACAGGTACACTAGCACAGGATACAGTTATTGCCGATACAGCAACAGTTACAGAGACAATAACTGAACTTTCAGCACTCCCGGCCGAATCTACGGCAGAAGCCCCGGATACTATCGGCGACCTGGCTTTAGGATTAAATACGGTTTGGATGCTACTTGCAGCTATGCTCGTGTTCTTCATGCAGCCGGGATTTGCTTTGGTAGAGGCCGGTTTCACTAGAGTGAAGAATACCGCCAACATTTTAATGAAGAACTTCGTAGACTTCATGTTCGGTTCTTTGCTTTACTGGTTCATCGGTTTCGGACTGATGTTCGGCGCAGGCGGATTCATCGGGATGCCACACTTCTTCGACCTGTCTTTCATGGATAACGGGCTGCCCAAAGAAGGATTCCTTGTTTTCCAAACCGTATTCTGCGCCACTGCCGCTACCATCGTATCAGGAGCAATGGCAGAACGTACGAAATTCTCCATGTATTTGATTTATACAATCTTCATCAGTGTACTGATTTACCCGATTTCCGGTCATTGGACTTGGGGCGGCGGTTGGCTGATGAACAGTGAAGCAGATTCTTTTATGATGAATCTTTTCGGAACAACCTTCCATGATTTCGCCGGTTCCACTGTTGTTCACTCGGTAGGTGGATGGATTGCTTTGGTAGGTGCCGCCATTCTCGGCCCGCGTATTGGGAAATATGGAAAAGACGGAAAGTCCAGAGCTATTCCGGGCCATAACCTGACTATTGCCGCATTGGGTGTATTTATCCTTTGGTTCGGATGGTTCGGATTCAACCCCGGTTCCCAGTTGGCAGCAAGTAGTGAAGCAGATGCAAACGCCATATCACATGTATTCCTGACAACCAATCTTGCAGCTTGTGCCGGTGGTTTCTTCGCCTTGGCAATCAGTTGGACGAAGTACGGAAAACCCTCTTTGTCATTGACACTGAATGGTGTATTGGCAGGTTTGGTAGGTATCACCGCGGGATGCGATGTCGTATCTCCTGCAGGAGCCGCATTGACAGGTGCCATCTGTGGCGTTGTGATGATATTCTCGGTAGACTTTATTGATAAAATCCTGAAAATCGACGACCCGGTAGGTGCTTCTTCCGTGCATGGTGTTTGCGGTTTCTTAGGAACCATTCTTACAGGTTTGTTTTCTACCAGCGAAGGGCTGTTCTATGGATACGGTTTCGGATTCCTCGGAGCACAAATCTTCGGAGCACTTGTAGTCGGAGTTTGGGCGGCAGGCATGGGATTCATCATCTTCAAGGCTCTTGAAAAAATTCACGGTCTGCGCGTTCCGGCACGTATCGAGGAAGAAGGACTCGATATTTACGAACACGGAGAATCCGCTTACAACTAACAGAGAAAGATTATTTGCTCTCACATATTTAACAACAAATCAAAATTAGATATTATGTCAAAACTAAGATTCAGAGTAGTAGAAACTGCTTTCAAGAAGAAAGCGGTTGAGGTGGCAACTCCTGCCGAACGCCCGTCGGAGTATTTCGCCAAGTACGTATTCAACAAGGAAAAGATGTTTAAGTACCTTCCCAGCAAGGTATATAATGCATTGATTGACGCTATTGACAATGGCGCTCCGCTAGACCGCAGCATTGCCGACGAAGTGGCTGCCGGCATGAAGAAATGGGCTACCGAAATGGGAGTTACCCATTACACCCACTGGTTTGCACCGCTGACCGAAGGTACGGCAGAAAAGCACGATGCTTTCGTAGAACATGACGGCAAAGGCGGCATGATGGAAGAATTCACGGGCAAACTGCTTGTACAGCAGGAGCCGGATGCTTCCTCTTTCCCGAACGGTGGTATCCGCAATACGTTCGAAGCCCGCGGATACAGTGCCTGGGACCCTTCATCTCCTGCATTTATCGTAGACGACACTCTTTGTATCCCGACCGTATTTATCGCATATACCGGCGAAGCTCTCGACTACAAAGCTCCGTTATTGAAAGCACTTCGTGCCGTGGATAAGGCAGCCGTAGACGTTTGTCACTATTTCAACCCGGAAGTGAAGAAGGTAGTTGCCTACTTGGGCTGGGAACAGGAATATTTCTTAGTGGACGAAGGTTTATACGCCGCACGCCCGGACTTGTTAATGACAGGCCGTACATTAATGGGACACGACAGCGCCAAGAACCAGCAGTTGGAAGACCATTATTTCGGTGCTATCCCTACCCGCGTAGCAGCATTTATGAAAGACCTCGAAATTGAAGCCCTGAAACTGGGTATCCCTGTAAAGACCCGTCACAACGAGGTTGCACCCAACCAGTTTGAGCTGGCTCCAATCTTCGAAGAATGCAACTTAGCCAATGACCATAACTTATTGATTATGTCGTTGATGCGCAAAGTAAGCCGCCGTCATGGTTTCCGTGTACTTCTTCATGAAAAACCGTTCAAAGGCGTCAATGGTTCCGGCAAGCACAATAACTGGTCACTGGGGACTGACACAGGTATCTTATTGATGGGACCGGGCAAGACTCCTGAAGACAACCTGCGTTTCGTTACGTTCGTTGTAAATACATTGATGGCGGTTTATCATCATAACGGATTACTGAAAGCATCTATCTCCAGTGCCACCAACGCCCACCGTCTGGGAGCGAATGAAGCGCCGCCGGCAATCATCTCCTCTTTCCTGGGCAAACAGTTGTCTCAGGTATTGGACCATATAGAAAACAGTACAAAGGATGACTTAATCAGCCTCAGCGGCAAACAGGGCATGAAGCTGGATATTCCGCAGATACCCGAATTGCTGATTGACAATACCGACCGTAACCGCACCTCTCCTTTCGCCTTCACCGGCAACCGTTTCGAGTTCCGTGCCGTAGGTTCCGAAGCAAACTGCGCTTCCGCCATGATTGCATTGAACTCTGCCGTAGCTCATCAGTTGACAAAATTCAAGAAAGATGTAGACGCCTTGATTGATAAAGGAGAACCGAAGATATCCGCCATCCTTGAGATTATCCGCGGATACATCAAAGAGTGCAAAGCCATTCACTTTGACGGCAACGGTTACAGTGACGAGTGGAAAGAAGAAGCTGCCCGCCGCGGTCTGGATTGTGAAACGAGTGTTCCTGTCATCTTCGACAACTATCTGAAACCGGAAACGATTGCCATGTTCGAAGCTACCGGCGTAATGACAAAGAAAGAACTGGAAGCCCGCAACGAAGTGAAATGGGAAACTTACACGAAGAAAATCCAGATTGAAGCCCGTGTATTGGGTGACCTGGCAATGAACCATATCATCCCGGTAGCAACCCAGTATCAAACAGATTTGATTAACAACGTCTATAAGATGCAATCCCTGTTTCCGGCAGAAAAGGCAGCCAAACTATCTGCCAAGAACCTGGAACTTATCGAAGAGATTGCCGACCGTACAGCCTTCATCAAGGAGCATGTAGACGCAATGGTGGAAGCCCGTAAAGTGGCGAACAAGATTGAAAGCGAACGTGAGAAAGCCATTGCCTACCATGACACAATCACTCCGGCACTGGAAGAAATCCGTTACCACATCGACAAGTTGGAACTCATTGTCGACAATCAAATGTGGACGCTTCCGAAATACAGGGAACTATTATTCGTAAGATAGAAAAAGAAAATGCCCGATGAAGTCTTTCTCATCGGGCATGGAATAGAGATTATCTATTTCTTTTGTTGGTTGTTTTAAGTTTGCAGTAGAGGGGTGCCGTGAGGCAGTCCTCTACTTTTCATTCGATAATCTTCGCATCCTCAATATCGGCATCGTTATGTGACATCGGAGTCTGCGGACGGCGGTGCACAAACTTGAACCAGTTTATCAACTCAGAAAGCGAATAAACCAAACTACTGATACCGATAATAATAAAAGCAGTATTACGTGCTCCTGTCGGATTGAACAAAGCAACGATACCCGCAATAAGAATCAGGGAAGGAATCAGATAAAATGCTCCCGCAACAGGCATCCAGCGACGAGCGGCAGACAGAGAAGCAATCTGTTGCACACCACCCATAATCAGAATAAACCCTAACAGGAACATCAGAACATCCGCAAAAAACTCAGGCATCATAATCAGCCAAAATCCGAATAATAAACTGCCGATTCCTTCTATCGGAAAACGGGGTGCGGGCTCACCTTCCGTTCTTTTCCGTCCGAAATAGCCGAAAAGGCTGATAACACCGGGAATCAAAAAAGCGACTCCTACTGTGATAACAATATAACCGGCAGCCGCATTCGGCCAAATCACCAAGACCAAACCTATCACGAGTGCAAAGAGAATACGAATAAGGGAATAATTCATTGTTTTCATAAATTCTATATTTTTTAACCAAGTCTGTTCCGATACTTTTGCGAATATAAGTGTTTCTACTGATATATAAAAATAACAAATGAACATTGTAATAAGTTCGTAATATAATCGTTATAGCGATTACATCTCACTTAGATATTTTTGTAGAAAATTAATCCGTATCCCATTACGGCTGGGAGAAGACGCTTTTTTTTTGGGGGAGGGGGGCAGGATTCCGATACGGGAAATTATCGTGAAATAACCAAATCTTCAGAATCAGGTAATAAATTGCTGCGCAACGGAAGGAACCATAGCCGACAGCCAAGGTTTCATATCTTCTGCTACCAATAACCAATAAAGCAATAATATAACGAAAATGACAATAGCAATGCCTACTAAGACTTTTCTCTGTTTCATACTTGTCTTTGTTTAAAAATTCAATATTTACAAGAACAGCTCAGTTCTGAAATTGTTCTATAATCAGAAAAATGAAGGCAAAAGAGAAAAAAAGTAATATTTTGTTTGCTGTTTCAAACAAAGTGTCTATATTTGTCTCCATAAAATAACAAAAGACAATGAGAAGAATGTTAGTAAATACATATTGGTGGTGGCGCCCGTTACAACTCCGACAGTCGTAAGGGAGCAGTGCTCGTATGTATATACCTCATTAAAGATATAACAGATTTGAAAGAGCCCTGTCGCAACTTGCGACAGGGCTCTTTTCATTTACAAAATCAAATAATAACATAAAAACAGATAGGATTATGAAAAGTTTTTTAGTTGACCAGGATGGCTATTACGGAGAATTCGGCGGTGCTTACGTACCGGAAATCCTCCACAAATGTGTTGAGGAATTAACTAGTAAGTACCTCGAAGTAATTGAAAGTAAAGAATTTAAGAAGGAATTCGACCAGTTGCTACGTGACTACGTAGGACGTCCTTCCCCACTCTATCCAGCCCAACGCCTTTCTGAAAAATACGGTTGCAAATTGTATCTGAAGCGGGAAGACCTGAATCATACAGGTGCTCACAAAATCAACAATACCATCGGACAAATCTTACTGGCACGCCGCATGGGAAAGAAGCGCATCATCGCCGAAACCGGAGCCGGACAACATGGAGTAGCAACAGCTACCGTCTGTGCATTGATGAATATGGAATGTATCGTTTATATGGGAAAAACGGACGTAGAACGCCAGCACATCAATGTAGAGAAAATGAAAATGTTGGGAGCCACCGTTATCCCCGTTACTTCCGGCAACATGACGCTGAAAGACGCAACCAACGAAGCGATCCGCGACTGGTGCTGTCATCCTGCCGACACTTATTATATCATCGGCTCTACCGTAGGTCCTCATCCCTACCCTGACATGGTGGCACGCCTGCAATCTGTCATCAGTGAAGAAATCAAAAAGCAACTGCAAGAAAAAGAAGGACGTGATTATCCGGATTATCTGATAGCCTGCGTGGGAGGAGGAAGCAATGCTGCCGGAACGATTTATCATTATATCAACGACGAACGGGTAGGCATTATCCTGGCAGAAGCGGGAGGTAAAGGAATAGAAACCGGAATGACCGCCGCTACCATCCAACTCGGCAAAATGGGCATTATCCACGGAGCACGTACCTACGTCATCCAAAACGAAGACGGACAGATAGAGGAACCATACTCCATTTCCGCCGGACTGGATTATCCAGGCATTGGTCCGATACACGCTAACCTTGCCGCCCAAAGCCGTGCCAATGTGTTGGCCATCAACGATGACGAAGCCATAGAAGCTGCCTACGAACTGACGAAGCTGGAAGGAATTATCCCCGCACTGGAATCGGCACACGCACTAGGCGCTTTGAAGAAACTGAAGTTTAAACCGGAAGATGTGGTTGTACTCACTGTTTCGGGACGAGGTGACAAAGACATCGAGACTTATTTATCTTTCAACGAAGAGCAATAGGAGAACCAGCCAAATCATGTTTATAACTCGCAATTAACAAAAGCAGAAATGAAAACATTTAATTATACTACCCATAGCAAACAGGTGCTCGGAGATATGCATACCCCCGTCAGCATCTACCTGAAAGTGCGCGACATGTATCCACAATCTGCATTAATGGAAAGTTCCGATTATCATGCGGGAGAAAACTCTTTATCATTTATAGCCCTTTGCCCGCTGGCAAATATCGGCATAAACAGCGGCATTGTTACAGCCAGTTATCCGGACGGCAGCCGTGCTGAGGAGCCGTTGGCTAAGACATTCACCGTAGAAAAAGCCATGAACCGCTTTATCAGCCGATTCCAGGTGACCGGAGAATATAAGAATGTATGCGGGCTCTATGGATATACCACATTCAATGCCGTGAAGTATTTCGAGCATATTCCGGTAAAAGAAAGCCATGACGAACAGAATGACGCACCGGATTTGCTATACATATTATATAAGTATGTCATTGTCTTCAACCACTTCAAGAATGAACTGACATTAGTCGAGATGTCGGCTGAGGGAGAAGAGAGCGGTCTGCCGGAACTGGAAGCAGCCATCGAAAACAGGAATTATGCTTCTTACAATTTCTCGGTGACTGGCCCCGTCACCAGTCCTATCACGGACGAAGAACATAAAGCGAATGTCTGTAAAGGAATTGCCCACTGTATGCGTGGAGATGTTTTTCAAATCGTACTCTCCAGAAGATTTATCCAACCTTATGCCGGAGATGATTTCAAAGTTTACCGGGCACTACGCAGCATTAATCCTTCTCCTTATCTTTTCTATTTCGACTTCGGCGGATACCGCATTTTCGGCTCTTCACCGGAGACGCACTGCAAGATTGAAGACGGACATGCGTATATCGACCCGATTGCGGGAACTACCCGCCGCAGCGGAGACATCGTGAAAGACCGTGAGCTGGCTGAAGCATTGCTTGCCGACCCCAAAGAGAATGCCGAACACGTAATGCTGGTAGACCTCGCAAGAAATGACCTTTCCCGCAATTGCCATGACGTACGGGTGGTATTCTACAAAGAGCCGCAATATTATAGTCATGTCATCCATCTGGTAAGCCGTGTCAGTGGTGTGTTAAATGAAGGAGCGGATAAGATAAAGACATTTATCGACACTTTCCCCGCCGGCACATTAAGCGGCGCACCGAAAGTACGCGCCATGCAGCTAATCAGTGAAATCGAGCCCCACAACCGCGGAGCGTATGGCGGTTGCATCGGTTTTATCGGATTGAACGGTGAATTAAACCAAGCCATCACCATCCGTACGTTTGTAAGCCGCAACAATGAATTATGGTTCCAGGCGGGGGGCGGTATCGTGGCACACAGTCAGGAAGAACACGAATTGCAAGAGGTGAATAATAAGCTGGGAGCGTTGAAAAAAGCAATTGATTTGGCTGTAAAATTAAAGAACTAGGCGGGAAACAAAAACAACAATTGAGAAACAATTGAAACAACAATTTTACAAAGACAATAAAGAAATGAAAATATTACTTTTAGATAACTATGACTCTTTCACCTATAACTTGCTGCACGCAGTGAAAGAATTGGGGGCTACGGATATAGAAGTAGTCCGTAATGACCAGATAGAACTTGATGATGTAGAACGGTTCGATAAAATCATCCTGTCTCCCGGACCGGGTATCCCCGAAGAAGCGGGATTGCTATTACCCATTATAAAAAAGTATGCTCCTACCAAAAGTATTCTGGGTGTCTGTTTAGGACATCAAGCTATCGGTGAGGCTTTCGGAGCACGTTTGGAAAATCTGAAAGAAGTATATCACGGAGTGCAGACTCCGGTCAGTATCCTTAGTCACGATATACTCTTTGAGGGATTGGGAAAGGAAATTCCCGTCGGACGATACCACTCCTGGGTAGTAAGCCGGGACGGTTTTCCCGACTGCCTCGAAATAACGGCAGAAAGCAAGGAAGGACAAATCATGGCATTGCGCCATAAAACTTATGATGTACATGGCATTCAGTTCCATCCCGAATCCGTATTAACTCCGCAAGGAAAAGAAATTATCAGAAACTTCTTAAACGATTAAAGTTATGAAACAGATTCTATACCAACTTTTCGAGCATCAATATCTGGGACGAGATGAGGCGCGTACTATTTTGCAAAACATCGCACAAGGAAAATACAATGATGTACAGGTGGCATCGCTAATCACTGTCTTCCTGATGCGCAACATTTCCGTTGAGGAATTATGCGGTTTCCGCGATGCATTGCTTGAGATGCGTGTTCCGGTAGATTTGAGCGAGTTCGCCCCGATAGATATTATAGGAACCGGCGGTGACGGGAAAAATACGTTCAACATTTCTACGGCTTCCTGCTTTACCGTTGCCGGAGCAGGTTTTCCGGTAATAAAACACGGTAATTATGGGGCAACATCAGTCAGTGGCGCCAGCAATGTGATGGAACAGCATGGTGTGAAGTTCACCAGTGATGTCAATCAACTCCGTCGTAGCATGGAACAATGCAATATCGCCTATCTGCATGCCCCCTTATTCAATCCGGCCTTGAAAGCGGTCGCTCCGGTTCGCAAAGGACTTGCCGTACGTACTTTCTTCAATATGCTCGGTCCGTTGGTGAATCCGGCATTGCCGGCTTATCAGCTTTTAGGAGTTTATAATCTCCCGCTACTGCGTCTCTATACCTATACTTATCAGGAAAGTAAGACGAAATTTGCGGTCGTTCATAGTTTGGACGGATATGATGAAATCTCCCTGACTAATGAATTTAAAGTGGCAACCAGTGCCAACGAAAAGATTTATACTCCCGAAAGCCTCGGATTCTCCCGTTATAAAGATACCGATTTGGACGGCGGACAAACACCGGAAGATGCCGCTAAAATCTTTGATAATATCATGAATAACACAGCGAGCGAAGCCCAGAAGAATGTAGTGGTTGTCAACTCTGCTTTTGCCATTCATGTAGTTTGTCCGGAGAAAACAATTGAAGAATGCATCGCCCTGGCTAAAGAATCGCTGGAAAGCGGACGGGCATTGGCTACTTTGAAGAAATTCATTGAATTAAACAATTAAATATGAAAGATATATTATCCAAAATTATAGCCAACAAACGATTTGAAGTCGATCTGCAAAAGCAGGCTATTTCTATCGAACAGTTACAAGAAGGCATCAGCGAAGCTCCGGCTATCCGTTCCATGAAACAAGCACTGGCTTCTTCAATGTCAGGTGTGATAGCCGAGTTCAAACGGCGTTCACCATCCAAAGGATGGATAAAGCAGGGAGCACTTCCGGAAGAGGTTGTCCCATCCTATGTGAAAGCAGGCGCTTCCGCCCTCTCTATTCTCACTGACGAGAAGTTTTTCGGCGGGAGCCTGAAAGATATTCGCACTGCACGTCCTTTGACAGAGATTCCTATTCTCAGAAAGGATTTCATCATTGACGAATACCAGCTTTACCAAGCAAAAATCGTCGGCGCGGATGCTGTGCTCCTTATCGCGGCAGCACTAGAACCGGAAAAATGCAATGAACTCACAGAGAAAGCCCATTCTTTGGGTTTGGAAGTTTTGCTGGAGATTCACAGTGCTGACGAATTGGACTATATTAATAAGGAAACAGATATGATAGGAATCAACAACCGCCATTTAGGGACTTTCTTCACCGATGTAGAAAACTCTTTCCGATTGGCAGGGCAACTTCCCCAGGACGCTGTATTGGTATCCGAAAGCGGCATCTCCAGTCCTGAAACCGTCAAGCGTCTTCGGGCAGCCGGATTCCGAGGCTTCCTGATTGGTGAAACATTTATGAAAACCGAGCAACCGGGAGAAACTTTACAGTATTTCCTACAAGCAATACAATAAACTAAATATTCAAAACGGACAGCCCTATGATCAACGGAAAAATTATCAAAGTATGCGGTATGTGTGAAGCTGAAAACATACGGGACGTAGAATCTCTTGAAGGGATTGATATGCTGGGATTTATCTTTTACCCCAAATCTCCCCGATATGTCTACGAGCTTCCGGCTTATCTCCCTATCCATACCCGACGTGTCGGAGTCTTTGTGAATGAAGACAAACAGGTAGTCAGCATGTTTGCGGATCGCTTCGGACTGGACTATGTGCAACTACACGGGAATGAATCTCCGGAATACTGCCGGTCACTGCACACTGCGGGATTGAAAATCATCAAAGCCTTTTCAGTAGCCCGTCCCAAGGATTTAACCAAAGTATATGAATATGAAAAGGTATGCAAGCTGTTCCTGTTCGATACCAAATGCGAGCAATATGGCGGTTCGGGCAACCGGTTCGACTGGAACATCCTACATACATATAACGGACATGTGCCTTTTCTGCTAAGCGGTGGCATCAACCCTTACAGTGCCAATGCGCTGAAAGAATTCAAGCACCCCCGCCTTGCCGGATACGACCTCAACAGCCGTTTTGAATTTACACCGGGAAAGAAAGATCCGGAACGCATCCAGACCTTCCTGAATGAATTAAAATCATAATTTTAAGATTCCAATAATCATGAATAGAATTAATCAACTTTTCAATAGCAATAAGAAAGATATATTATCCGTTTATTTCTGTGCCGGCGATCCTACGTTAGACGGTACTGCCAATGTAATCCGTACACTCGAAAAGCACGGAGTCAGTATGATTGAAATCGGGCTCCCCTTCAGCGATCCGATGGCAGACGGCATCGTCATTCAGAATGCGGCTACCCGGGCGTTGCGCAACGGCATGTCCCTGAAACTTCTTTTTGAACAATTGCGCGACATTCGCAAAGATGTGAGTATACCACTTGTATTTATGGGATACTTGAATCCAATCATGCAGTTCGGATTTGAGAACTTCTGCCGTCAATGCGTGGAATGTGGTATTGACGGAGTTATCATCCCCGATCTTCCTTTCCGTGATTATCAGGAACAATACCGTATCATCGCCGAACGCTACAACATCAAAGTCGTCATGCTTATCACACCGGAAACCAGCGAAGAACGGGTACGTGAAATTGACGGACATACAGACGGTTTCATCTATATGGTTTCGTCTGCAGCAACCACCGGGGCACAGCAGGACTTCGACGAACAGAAACGGTCTTACTTCAAGAAGATAGAAGATATGCATCTGGATAATCCGCTGATGGTAGGATTCGGAATCTCTAACAAAGCGACTTTTCAAGCAGCTTGCGAACATGCTTCGGGAGCAATTATAGGCAGCAAATTTGTCACTTTACTTGAAGAAGAAAAAGAACCGGAAAAAGCCATCCTCAAATTGAAGGAAGCACTGAAAAAATAAAGATAGCGGCAGTAAGTAGCTAAAGTAACCAGGCTGGAAGTCATCCTATAGCCCCGGGAACTTGAACTACTTACTTTTAAAGATGCAAGAACTCTTTCTTTTAAATTGTCGGTTATTCCCGTATAAATATTCAGATTTACAACATTTTTGCACAAACTGCAAACAAATTCATCATTTACTATTCATAATTTGTAATTAATCGGTATCTTTGTCAGCGTTTTAACAGAAATTCAATGATTATGAAAGTAGATACTCCTTCTGTTTTGCTAATTTACACGGGTGGAACTATCGGAATGATAGAAAATCCTGAAACGGGTGCTTTAGAGAACTTCAATTTCGACCATCTGCTCAAGCATGTTCCTGAGCTGAAAAGATTCAATTACCGCATCTCTTCCTATCAATTCGAGCCACCTCTCGACTCTTCGGATATGGAGCCTGCTTATTGGGCAAAACTGGTAAAGATTATCAATTATAATTACGAGCATTTTGATGGCTTCGTCATTCTTCACGGGACAGATACCATGGCTTACACTGCTTCCGCTTTAAGCTTTATGCTCGAAAACCTGAGCAAACCTGTTATCCTCACCGGTTCGCAGCTTCCTATCGGAACTTTACGGACGGATGGAAAAGAAAATCTGATTACCGCTATTGAAATCGCCGCCGCCAAGAACCCGGATGGAACAGCTATTGTTCCTGAAGTATGTATATTCTTCGAGAATCACTTGATGCGCGGCAACCGCACCACAAAAATCAACGCGGAAAACTTCAACGCATTCCGATCTTTCAACTACCCGCCGTTGGCGCGCGTAGGTATTCATATCAAATACGAACCTAACCTTATCCGTAAACCTGACCCTAGCAAACCGCTAAAACCACATTATCTGTTTGATACGAATGTGGTCATACTGACGCTTTTTCCCGGCATTCAGGAGAGCATCGTGACCTCGCTCCTGCATGTTCCCGGACTGAAGGCAGTGGTCATGAAGACCTTCGGTTCAGGAAACGCACCGCAAAAAGAATGGTTTATCCGCCAATTAAAGGAAGCTACCGAACGAGGGATTATCATAGTCAACATCACCCAATGTGCTTCGGGAGCCGTGGAAATGGGACGCTACGAGACGGGGATGCATCTTCTGGAAGCCGGAGTTATCAGTGGATACGACAGCACTCCCGAATGTGCTATTACCAAATTAATGTTTTTACTAGGACATGGATTATCCAATCAGGATATCCGGTACAAAATGAACTCCTGTCTAATAGGAGAAATCACCAAACTCTGATAAGATACAAATATATTCATTATAATCCCTTATTTCTTCGACTTACAGATTCCTGTAGAAGAGAAGATTAAGGGATTTCTCATTTCATTTGCACAGAGTTTCAACCAATCTCGAAAGAACTGATATAGAACCAAACCGGAAGTGTGTATTTATTTGAAGACTAATGGCCGATATACGGAGATTATGATATGAATGACGTCGTTCTCCTGATTATCAAAGAAAGATTTCCATCAACAAAGATAACAAGACACAAGAATTCAAACTAAGCCTTGACTTGTCTGCCGCCTGAGCTACCAAGAATATCGGAGTTGCCATAGGACTCAATCACAATTATCAAGCTCCATATGTGCGGGATGCCCTGCTAAAATCATCAAGACATACAATTTTGAAACAAAAGAATGGAGAAAAGTAGAAAAAGCCTCTATCAGTAACTATAAATAATGAGAATAACTGCGTAATATACCTCATATAGGTGATTGTGGCACATACTGAAACACACTATCTTTGCAGTATCAGAATTGAATTAATTAGTCATAATTTTATTACGTAGCCACATTTAAGTAAAATGAAATAGAGTCCTGCCGAAGCGATTTCGTCGGGATTTTGTTTTTAAGAGCCTGTTTAAATTTTCCTGAGATTATGTTAGATAGGCTTTACCGACC